>BNJU01000756.1_pt1 | contig 69781 bp, 98 predicted proteins | sample 8539281 | NCBI WGS metagenome assembly BNJU01 (sample SAMD00202456, study PRJDB9452) | human saliva metagenome | isolation source: human saliva | place: Japan | reverse complement strand
GTTACGCTGCTACTTGGCCCAACACCGTATTAAAGGTTTTATGCCTGTCGTAATCTTCAAGCAGGAAGCCCACTATAAACGTAACCCACCACAAACGCGGGCTTGTAAAATCATAATGCGAGGCCCCATAAAACCGAGGGAATCATATAAAACGCCACGTTCAAAGTGCAGCGTCGCCTCGTTCTTCATTACTCATTTTACCAACTATCAAAACTTTGCCAATTCGGGTAATCATCACTTTGTTCAGCGTGCGTATTCGGCGTTTGATCCGCGAGCACGACTTTATTTGGCGCACAACACGTTTCCTGATTGTACACAACCGGAAATAAATCAAAGTCAGACTTAGGCTAGATAATGAAACCAGAAAACGGAATAACTGGAAAAATATTGCATTGTTTTATGTTAGTTTGATAATCCAAAACGGTGTGCAAGGTTTTTACACACCCTGTGAGATTATTCTGTTCTCAGAAGTCTCTTCGCGGGTGCAGATTCTGCTTCAGTTTCTGTTTTGGTAAAGATCTTCATGGTTAAGCGGATACTGACCTTGACGATCGATTTCAACCACTTTCACAGTCACTTCTTGACCAACTATGAAGATAATCACTCACTTTTTCTACACGCTCTTCAGCTGATTTGGAGAACATGAACCAAACCTCTTTATTTCCTACGATAGCCACGAATGCACCGGAAGTCAGCAAGTACGAGTCACTTTCATCTCCTTTTGTAAATTGCGCCCGCTTCAACTTCTAGCAACGATTTCTCAATACGTGCCATCACATTTTCGCTGCACTACTATCTACTGCGGCGATTTTTCACCGTACTCATCATCGATATCGATAGAAGTACCAGTTTTTCAGTTAATGCACGGATAGTTGCACCACCTTTACCGATAACATCTTTGATTTTCTTCGGATCAATTTTCATGGTGTGAATACGCGGCGCGTAGTCAGAAAATATCCGCACGTGGTGCAGGGATTGCTTTGTTCCATTACGCCAAGAATGTGCATATGCACCTTTTCGCTTGGATTTTAATGCAATTTTGCATAATTTCAGGGTGATACCTCAATTTGATATCCATTTGAAGTGCGGTGACACCTTCACGTGTGCCAGCCACTTTTAAAGTCCATATCACCTAAGTGGGCTTCATCACCCTAAAGATATCTGAAAGTACCACGAATTTTCTTCTTTCACTCGCTCCATTACGATACCTGCAACAGCGGGCTTTGATTGAACACCAGCATCCATTAATGCTAAAGACGCACTGCACATACAGATGCTGCAGAAGAAGAACCGTTAGATCTAGTGATTTCAGATACAACACGCACTACATACGGGAATTCTGACTTGGTATACAGCAGCTACAATCGCGTTTTGCTAAACGACCGTGACCGATTTCACGACGTTTTGGTGAGCCGATCATACCGGTTTCACCACAGAGTATGGATGGGAAGTAGTGGAATAAGAAGTGATCTTGACGTTCACCCAGTTAATTCATCAATGATTTGAGCATCACGTTCAGTACCCTAACGTTGCAACGGCTACGCTTGTTTCACCACGGGTGAAAAATTGCAGAACCGTGAGTACGTGGTTATACGCCAGCACAAATATCTAATGCACGAACGGTATCAACGGTACGACCGTCAATACGTGGTTCACCAGCAAATGATACGGCCACGAACGATTTGCTTTCAAGTGCGGTGAAAATATCCACGATTTTACTCTTCGCTGATCTCTTCATCTTCTGCTGTGATTTGTGCAATCACATCCGCTTTAATCGCATCGATTTGTCTCGTAACGTGCTTGTTTTTCAGTAATGCGCGTATCGCATCGTCCAAAACGTGCTTCAGCAATCGCTTTTACTTTGTTGATTAAATCTGTGTTTGCTGGAGCAACCCAATCCCAACGCGGTTTGCCGCTTCTTTTCGCAGATTCTTTGATCGCTTCCAATCACAACTTGTTGTTGTTGATGACCGAATCACCGCCGCTAACATTTGTTCTTCAGTTAAAATGTCAGCTTCAGATTCAACCATTAATACGGCTTTGTCGCACCTGCAACCACTAAAGTCAAACGGCTTCGTTTTTGTTCAGCTATAGTTGGGTTTAATAGAATTGATTGTCGATAAAACCAACGCGCTGCAACCGATAGGGCGTTGAAAGGATACACCAGATAAGGTTAATGCTGCAGAAGCACCGATCACTGCTACTAAGTCAGGCTGATTAGGGCTGACAGAAACCACAGTTGCTACAACTTGATTTCGTTGAAGAAACCCTTCTGGGAATAATGGACGAATTGGACGGTCACTTTAAACGCTTTAAACAGTTTCGCCTTCAGATGGACGACCTTCACGTTTGAAGAAACCACCAGGGATTTTACCGGCCGCATAAGTACGCTCTTGGTAGTTTACGGTTAATGGGAAGAAGTCTTGACCTTCTTTCACATCTTTTTAGCAACAACAGTCACGAATCACCGTGGTATCGTCCATGCTTGCCATAACCGCAGCAGTTGCTTGACGCAATTGCGCCGAGTTTCTAGAGTAACGGTATGTTGACCGTATTTAAATTGTTTAACAATTGATTCACAATGTTTCTCTTCAAAATAATATTTAAAACAAAGCTTTATTTTTCAGATTGCGACCAGCAAAAGAAATCTCGAAAAATGACCGCACTTTTGGCGTTTAAAAATTCTTTTGATAGCCGCACGCTAATGCAGAAAATAAAGCTCGCTGATTATACAGAGTTTTAAATTTATTGGTAACTTTATTTAATATAAGCAACTTGTTATCATATTCTCATACAAACACATACGTAAGGAGACACGACGATTATGCGTGCATTAAATAACCCAAATTTCAAAGTGGGTTTACCAAAAGTTATCGCGACATTTGTGATCATCTCAATACATTAGATCTTGAAGTCATTAGAAAATGGTCGTCATGATTTAAGCGAGCAAGTCTATATGAATGTCATGAATTTGATACGGTTGAAGCGGATAGCAAAACAGGCTGAACTTCACCACAAATATCTGGATATTCAATTACTGTCGTGGTGAAGAAAATGCTGAAGTAAGTGCTGACTCTATCCAAACCCTCAGCTTATACGATGAATATCGTGATGCCGATGATTACCAACTTACCTGCAAATTGAAGATAGAAAGCACTGTAACACTTTTACCAAAAATGTCTGCCGTCTTTTTCCCTTGTGAGCCACATAAACCAGGTTGCACCGTAAACGGCAAATCAAGTTTTGTGGAAAAACTGGTGGTGAAAGTACCAGTAGAATTGATTTAATTATTCGATTTCATTAGAAAAAAGTGCGGTCAGAAATTTATATTTTTCTGACCGCACTCTTATTATTTAATCACCGTAATTGACCATTTTGCATCATCAATTTGCTCGAGTTTGTGACTTCACTAGCCTTCTTCAGCCGCCCGACAGGAAGCGTCTCAGTGGCTTGGGTGCAGTCGAATTCAATTTCCCTAGGCCATCGCTTTATTTAACTTAGCCATGGCTTCCTTTAGCTTCAACGAGAGGAAAAAGCAAACAAGGCCGAGTGTTGGTAATTTAACGATCATATAAGCTCCTTTATGATGCTGTTTGATATTTTAAACGTTGTGGACGAATAATGGTAGGGGCGGCCACCCAAGTGCTCGAGAATCATCAATGGCAATGAGACCCAACCTTGCCAAGAGAAAAAGGCAGTTTTCGACTACGCCATTACCGATAGAACAGCCACCCGCAAAGGGTTGCAGCCCGATGCCCATGAGAATACCGCCGAGTCCGCTGCGTAGAATCGTGGTGTATCCGGTACGTGAACACGAAATTCATTGTTTGCTTTCGCACCTGATGAATGATCCAATAAAAATTCTAAGACTAAGAATACGCCCCAGTTAATAAATTTACTGTCGCCAGTAACGAGGAATTGCATAATATTGCGGATGGACCAGTGATCCCAAGTCCAAACTCACGACCCGTAGCGACACTGAGTGGCCAAGCGGCAAGCGCGATTAATCCGATTAATACGGCAGAGAAAATGGGATGCCAGCGCTTTTTCAACATAATAAGTGCAAGCCCGTTTTCTTTTGGTTTTAATGCCGCGATTTTACGCTTTGGTTTGCTAGAGATGTTTGTATACATAAAGTCGTCACAAGTTAATAATGCGACTAACCACCAGGTGAAATGCCGAATGGTCGTAAAGCATTGCGTTGTTCGATATTGATGCTACGTAAAAGTTTTATTGAATTCGTCTAACGGGCCAGTACGCATGATGGCACTTAATAACATATAAGTGAATAACGCGACCCAACTGCCGACTACGTCTTCTGCAGCGCGGTACGTTCCCTGCTGCACAACCGCCAGCAAGAACAATGCCGATACCAAAACACAAAGGCACTGATAATCACCGCTAAAAAGGCAAAATTTTCAGCCGGATCGACATTTAATACACTGATTTCTTTAAGAGGAAAGAAACCGATGGATTGCACGGTAATCGCAATAGAAGGGCGACAAACATTTTGTTATTTTGGTGACATACATATCGCGAAATGCGCTGATACAAAAGCGCCCACGCTGCATGACAAAATCCGAGTAAAATTCCGCAAAGTAATCCGTTAAAAGCATAAATATTCCTTTCTTTTTAGAACTAAGTAGGGCAGTATTTTCATAAGAAGATGACGCCACAACTTTTTAGCTAGAAAATATGTTTTTGATATAAAAAGTGCGGTCAGAAATTTATATATTTTTCTGACCGCACTTTATCGTAAGTTATCACGCATGTTAAGGGACAGGGTTTACTCACCATAATCTCAATCACTGGCGATCGATGTGGTGCATACTTAGAGGCAATTGAGCATAGATTGTCGATAAAGCGATCGAGATCGTGTTCAACGATACCTTCATTACCTGTCACATGGGTTTCATCCATCGCCATGAGTACCGATTACAGCCGAGCCACGCTGGTGGAGACTTTCATCGCACAGTTACTGGATGCGCCGTCACAGATAATGCCACTGATGTCACCAATCATGCTGCAAACTCATGCTCACTGTTTCGAAATTTACCTGTAAGCAAATAGGGCGATACCGCACAGCTTCCCATAGAGGCGGTTGTTACCGCGCAAAGGGCAGACAGTTTGGGTAATTTACTGTGGATATAAATGGCCATTAAGGTGATAAGAAGAGTGCACGGAGACGTTTTTTTCTTCACCCACGTTTAAATAATCGGCGACCACAACCACGGGCATAGTGGCGGCAATACCTTGGTTGCCTGAACCTGAATTACTCATCGCTGGCAATGTAGCCCCACCCAGTGCGGGCATCGGAGGCTGCGGTGGTTTCAATCATAATTTTACTGAGTAAATCGTCTGACATTGCCACTACCAACTTGTTTGCGTAACGTTCTGCCAATATGTAGCCGTAATTTTCACGTAATCCTTCGTCAGATAGCGCACGGTTGAGCGCGGCAGCTTGTCCGATAAAACGGATTTTATCGAGCTCAACTTCACAAGAAAATTCAAAATTTCACGTGCGCTCACCCTGCTTGAAAAATATCATAAGGGTCGCAATCAGCACATTCATCCTGTTCTTTCTCAAAAACAACTTCGCCATCAATTAAAAATGATATTGGTGTGTTGATCTTGAATGCTACTTTCACTCGGTCATTATCCGCAAAACAACACTGCTTCAGAATATAAAATATGCTCGGTTTGATGAATATCCACATTAACGAGTTTTTTATCAAGCATCGCCCTGGCTTGGGGAAACTTGCTCTGGCGTGATGTGTTTTAATACTCCAACTCACCCTCAGGATCACCACCTAAAGCACCAATCGCCGCGGCAATAGGTGCTCACCATGCCCGTTCCAGGTACCGCAACACCTAAACCATTTTTCATTAAGTTTGGTGACACCTTGGCTTCAATACGTTCCGGTGTTTTGCCTAAATATTTGGCTGCAGTTGCTGCTGCAAGCGCAAAGAGATAGGTTCAGTACAGCCAAGTGCGGGAACCACATCACGTTCCACAAGGTGAAGTAATGGTTTTTCGATTTCGTTGAGTCTTTCTTGATTCATAAAAATCTTTTTAATTTGTTAAATACTGTCTTCTTTCTCATGACTAATATGCGCGCTTCGCCTCGTGGATGAGCAACATGTTCGGTACCGATACCCGCATAAAAATATCACCCGTATGGAGCAATACGGCTTTTCTCTGCCGTCTTCTTTGTAACGCATTTCACCGTACCATCCATGACAGCAAAGACTCTTCACCGTCATTGATATGCCATTTGTAAGGTTTATCTGTCCAGTGCAGGCGCACGGAAATACCATTCATATTGGTAATATCAAGGGCTCCCCAAGCGCGTTCAGCCGTAAAGAGGTGACTCTAATAACTTTATTCATGACTAAATTCTTAGTGCGCCCTTCATCCCAGTTAGTGCCTTGCCCCACATCTACAATCAATGGCACCACTAAATCAGCGGCACTTTCCATTTGTGTTTTGATGAGCTTTTGCTATAAAACGCGACTTTTTCTGACCGCACTTCAAACACCAATTCATCGTGCACCCTGCATAATCATCGCAATATCGGGATCATTTTGTAGTTTTTTGATCCAATTGAATCATGGCTCGTTTGATAATGTCTCGCGGCTGTGCCTTGCATTGGCGCATTGATCGCGACACGTTCGGCTGCTTTACGGCGCATACCATTAGAAGAGTTGATATCTGCAGATAAAACGACGGCCGAATAGGGTTTCCACATAGCCTTGGGCTTTGGCTTTTTCACGAATATCGTGCATAAAAGTTTGTACGCCTGGATAGCGTTTGAAATACAACCATATAGCTCTGGGCATCGGCACGGGCCAATACCGAGTTGACGCGATAAGCCAAAGGCTGACATACCGTAAATTAACCGAAGTTAATCGCTTTTAGCATTGCGACGTTGTTCGGAAGTCACTTTATCCAGTGAGACACCAAAGATTTCTGCCGCAGTAGAGTGGTGAATATCTTTTGCCTTGAGTAAAAGGCGATCAATTGCTCCTGATCCCTGTGATAGGTGCGCCATAATGCGTAGTCTCGATTTGCGAATAGTCGGCTGCAACAACAGTAAAAGCCTTCGCGCGCAATAAATGCCTGACGAATACGAGCGACCTTCTTCATTACGAATCGGAATGTTTTTGCAGATTCGGATCACTTGATGAAAGACGACCGGTGGCTGTCACCGCTTGATGGTAGGAAGTATGCACTCGACGCGTTTGTGATTTCACCATTTGCGGCAATTTTATCAGTGTAGGTCGATTTTAGTTTGCTGAGACCACGATGTTCTACCAACACTTTCGGCAATTCATGGCTAAAGTGCGAGTTCTTCCAATACTTCCTCGTTAGTGGATGGCGCCCCTTTTGGTGTTTTTTTTGAATAACCGGCAAAACCTAATTTATCAAACAAAATTTCTTGTAATTGTTTGGTTGAGGCCAAATTAAATGGCTGCCCCGCCAAGACATAGGCCTGTTCTTCTAATTCACTTAAACGGTTAGCGATTTCGTTGATTGCAGGAATAGCGCATCGCTATCAATTAAACACCACGACGTTCCATACGGGAAAGTACGCCTAACAACGGCAATTCCATTTCTTTAAAGAGTTTTTCCAGAGTGGGTTCTTTAGAGAGTTTTTCCCATAGCACTTGTTGCAGTTTCATTGTCACATCAGCATCTTCCGCCGCGTACTCGGCGGCTTTTTCCAATGGAATTTGGTTAAAGGTCAGCTGATTTTTACCTTTGCCTGCAATCTCTTCAAAAGTGATTGTTTGATGCCCTAAATAACGTTTCTGCCAGGGTCGTCCATATTATGACGGCCAGTGCTGTTGAGTACATAGGATTCAAGCATAGTATCGAAAGCCACACCTTGCACATCAATACCATTACGGGCAAAGATGGTGAGATCGTACTTTGAAGTTTTTGCCCTGACTTTTTGAATAGCAGGATTTTCTAAAATCGGTTTTAACAACGGGCAAGTGCGGTTGTTTTTTTCGAGAGTTTTGGTGCGCCTAAATAATCTAATTGTAGCGGTAAATAAGCCGCCTCGCCGTTTTCTAACGCAAAGGAAATCCCACTAGTTGGCAGCCATATAATCTAAATTATCGGTTTCGTATCCAACGCAAAAAGTTTGAGCTTGCTTGAGTTTTTCCACCCAACGATTTAAATCTGCTTCAGTGAGCAAGGTTTCATAACGGCTGCGATCAATTTGAATTGCTGCAATGTTTCATCGCTATTGTCTTGAGCGAGCGCAGGCGTAGCTTGATAGTGATTAATCTTGGTCGGTTGTTCGTTATTAGTGATGGAATCAGCGCCATTCATCACTTCATTGAGCCAACGTTTAAATTCATAACGGCCGAAATATTCGGTAAGTTGATCGTTATTGCTTGCACCAAGGGTAAAGTTGTTCCGGAGTGATATCGAGAGCGACATCGGTTTTGATCGTGGCAAGACGATAGGATAAATCGGCCATTTCTTTTTCAGCCAATAATTTATCACCCAATTTTTGCTCCACGAATTGGCAATTCGGCCACTTTGTCTGTTGGCATAAACTTCCTGCCATGCCGATACCCTGCAAGAGGCCGGAGCGCGTTTTTCACCCGACACCGCTACGCCTGGAATATTATCGGCGCTATCGCCCATTAGTGCTAAGTAATCAATGATGAGTTCTGGTGAATACCGTATTTTTTCAATCACGGCCTCGCGATTCAATAAGGTGTTATTCATGGTGTTGATCAACATAATGTTGTCATCCACCAGCTGTGCCGTATCCTTATCGCCGGTACTAATCAAGACTTTTGATTGGCTTTTGAAGCCGCTACCGCTAGGTCCTGATGACATCATCGGCTTTCACACCTTCAATAACTAAACAGAGGAATGCCAGGGCACGGATAATATCGTGCAATGGCTGAATTTGTTTGCGCAGATCGTCCGGGCATCGGTGGACGATGGGATTTATATTGTTCAAACATTTCATCACGGAAAGCTTTTGCCTTTCGCATCAAAGACCACCGCAATATGGCTCGGTTGCACTTTTGCGAAATCAGGCTTTTGAGCATATTTAACACACCGTACATGGCAGTCGGCTTCGCCAGCTGAATTGGTGAGCGTGGAAATGCGTGAAAAGCACGATATAAATAAGATGAACCGTCCACTAGGACTACATGGATTAGGAGCGATAGTTGGCATAAATATTCCGTTCAAAAAATAATGAAAAAGTGTCGCATTATAGCGTAAATTGCGAAATGGGGCGAACGGATAAAGTGCGGTCAATTAAACGTAAAAAGTATGACGAAGGCATTTGGCTGTGGCATAATAGAGATTACTTGAGCATTCAACATAAGGGAATAACATGTCATTAAAACTGGTTGAAGTTGTTGTATTAGGGCAAGTGCTGCGCTTGAATGTCCCTGCAGAACAAGAAGAGATTTTGCGTCAAGCGGCGCGTAATCTTAGATCTTCAGTGTCTGAAATGAAAGAGCGTACAGGTTTATTACACTAGACCGAGGCTTTTCTATTGTTGCCTTGAATTTAAGTTTTGAATTAACCCAAGAAAAGAATAAAAATGCCCAGATTGAAAACGTGTTATGTACGCGAATTCAGCAGTTAGATCATTCTTTAGAGAATGCATTAGGTGGGCGTACCATCGTAGATTAAATAAAAAGAACCGCATGTTGAAAGTGCGGTTCTTTTTTGCGTGTTTTTAATCTGGCGTGTAATAGAGTTTACCAATTTCAATTTTTTTGTCGCCCTGTTTCTTCACGCCATTTATTGCTGTCTCGTAAAAGAATAAACACAGCCACAATATTCCTGTTGATAAAAACGTTCACGCTTACTGATTTCGATCATGCGTTGCGATCCTCCAGCTTTACGCCAGTTGTAATCCCAATAAATCACATCATCATATTTTTCAGCCGCACGGTGACCACAACCATTAATTTGATCCATATCTTTCCAACGGGAAATGCCAAGACAGCTGGTAAATACAGGGAAACCATGCTCATGAGCATATTCAGCGGCTTTTTCAAAACGCATATCAAAAACACATGGTCAGCGAATGCCACGTTCAGGTTCCCATTCCATACCTTTTGCGCGATCAAACCATTGTTGGCGATCGTAGTCTGCATCAATAAACGGAATCTCAAATTTTTGGCAAAACGGATGTTTTCTTTCTTTTACGAATTAAATATTCTTTTCAATGGATGAATATTCGATTGTAAAATAAACGTCAAAACTCAATACCTGAGACCAAAATGGCTTCCATCACTTCACCTCGAGCAAGGTGCACAGCAAGAGTGGAGAAGTAGCATTATGCGCCCTTCAGGTAATCTCGAGTTTTTCACGAATAAAAGGCGCATTGGGATCCCTGCGCACTTTTTGTTTACGTGGTTTTTGAAATTTAGGTTGAGAATCGACCGCACTTTGCGGTTGAATTTGTTCTTCAGTCATATTAATAAGTTCGGCTCACTCGATAAATAAGCCAGTGAAAAGTAAGGCTTTTTGTATTCGCTTTCAGGTAATAAGGCAATAGCATCAACCGCTTTTTTGGGCTTCGTTTTTCGCACGATCCATTGCGTAATCGAGGGATTTATGTTCTGCCATAATCGCAAGCACTTCATCAATCGCATCACGTTTTCCGCCTTGTTCAATGGGCTTCGCGAATAAGTGCGGCTTGTTGTGGATTGCCGCGACGCATTGCGTGTAATAAAGGAAGAGTAGGTTTACCTTCGGCGAGGTCGTCACCCACATTTTTACCTAATGCTGCAGCGTTTGCGCTGTAATCCCAGCACGTCATCCACTAATTGGAATGCGGTACCAAGATAGCGACCATATTCTTGAAATGCGGTTTCAATTGATTTTTCAGCACCAGCAACACGCAACAGATTGTGCCGCCACTTCAAATAAACGTGCTGTTTTACTATAAATCACACGCATATAGCTTTCTTCTGTGGTATCCGGGATCGTTCACGTTCACTAACCGTTGAACTTCACCTTCCGCCAACACGTTGGTGGCATCCGCCATAATGCGAAGAATATCTAGCGATTGTAACTGCGCCACTAATTGAATGCACGAGTATAAATGAAGTCGCCCACCAATACGCTAGCAGCATTGCCAAAAGGCAGAGTTTGCTGCTGCTCGACCACGACGCATATCCGATTCATCCACCACATCATCATGTAATAAAGAAGCGGTGTGAATAAATTCTACAAAGGTCGCACAAGTCGCCACTTTATCGCTTTCGTAGCCTAATGCACGCGCTGCTAAAACCGCAATAAGTGGTCGAATACGTTTTCCACCTTGCACAATATAAAAACCAAGCTGATTAACCATCGGCACATCGGAGTTAATCTGTGCTAAAATGGCTTGATTGACTTTCTGCATATCCGCATCTAGTTAATGCTTGATTGCATGCATATCCATTAAATCTTGTTTGTTCATCTTCATTTGGTCTCGATGGTTGTGTATATAAAAGAAAAAGTGCGGTGAAATTTCCACCCGATTTTTCAGGGTTTTCTGAAATTAAGCTCGAGGAAAAGCGCTTTTTATTTTTATTGCAAATAAGTGCTTGCGATCGAGTTGTTTTTCCGTAGAATTTGCGACCTATTTATATGAATTTTGAAGTGCGGACCGAAAAATAGTAACGGAGAAGCACAATTTATAGCGGAGTATTTATGTACGCAGTTTTCCAAAGTGGCGGTAAACAACACCGTGTGAGCGAAGGTCAGTAGTTCGTTTAGAAAACTTGAACTTGCAACTGGCGCAACAGTTGAGTTCGACTCAGTGTTGATGGTCGTTAATGGTGAAGATGTTAAAATTGGTACCAGTAGCTGCTGGCGAAAGTAGTGGCTGAAGTTGTGGCACAAGGTCGTGGCGATAAAGTTAAAATCGTTAAGTTCGTCGTCGAAAACACAGCCGTAAACAACAAGGTCATCGTCAGTGGTTCGCAGAAGTGAAAATCACTGGGATTCAAGCATAATTTCAGAGGAGATCAGCAGATGGCAACCAAAAAGCTGGTGGTTCAACTCGTAACGGTCGTGACTCTGAAGCTAAACGCCTTGGTGTTAAACGTTTGCGTGCGAATCTGTATTAGCAGGTAGCATCATTGTACGTCAACGTGGTACTAAATTCACGCAGGTAACAACGTAGGTATGGGTCGTGACCACACCTTTATTTGCTACCGCTGACGGTAAAGTAAAAATTTGAAGTAGGTGAGAAAAGCTCGTAAATACGTAAGTATTGTAACTGAATAATTTTACATCTGATTTGATAAACGCCCCTGCATTATCTGTGGGGCGTTTCTTTTTTTACCAGTCATTTACAATCATCAATCATATTTTGTTATTCTGGCACTATTGCTTATCTTGATATTTCTTAGTCGAAATTTATCTTTAAATTCTAACCGCACTTTAGTAAAAATAAAGGAAGATATCATGAAACAACAACCGCTTTTAGGTTTTCTTCGCATTAATTACAGCGATGGCGTGGGATCCTTACTCATTGCGTTAAAACAGGTTCTATCAGTGATGACACCACAAACGATCGTCTGGTATCGATTTGCGGTAGCTTCTCTTGCACTATTGATTCTGTTAGGTTACAAGAAAAATTGCACACAATTCTTCGAAAAGGTGGTCGTTTTATTTGGCTTGTACTCATCGGTGTAGCAGGATTAGCGGGTACTTTACTTTAATAGCTCACTTAATTTTATCGATCCTTCTTCAGCTCAAATTTTTATTCATTTTTCTTCTTTTGGTATGTTAATTTGCGGTATTTTTGTCTTTAAAGAAAAGCTCGGATTACATCAAAAAGATTGGTTTAGGTCTGTTATTGGCTGGGTTGGTGCTTTTCTTCAATGACAAGCTTGATGTGTTTAAAGGAGAGAGTGGTTATTTAACAGGTGTTTCACTCAGCCTGACTCGCTTCATTAGTTTGGGTGGTTATGGTATGGCACAAAAAGCTTATGCTCCGTCGTTTTAGTTCGCAACAAATTTTATTAATGATGTATTTCGGCTGTCTTTTAGTCTTTACACCTGTAGCTGAATTTCTCATAAGTGAGTAACTCTCACCCCGTTTGCATTCGGTTGTTTTGTTTATTGCTGCTTGAAATACGTTATTTGGTTATGGCGCTTATGCTGAAGCCCTTAATCGTTGGGAAGTTTCTAAAGTAAGCGTAGTGATTACCTTAGTACCACTATTTACCATTTTTCTTTTTGCTCATCTTGCCCATTATGTGAGCCCTGAGAATTTTGCTGCGCCAGAATTAAATATGATTAGCTATATTGCAGTGTTTGTTGTAGTATGCGGAGCAATTTTGTCGGCAATTGGACATAAGTTATTACCGCAATCAAAGTAAAGTGCGGTTAAATATTGAGAGTTTTTATGAAATTTATTGATGAAGCCCTGATTCGTGTGGAAGCTAGGGGATGGTGAAACGGTTGTGAAAGTCTCCGCCGTGAAAAATTTATCCCAAAAAGGCGGTCCAGATGGCGGTGATGGCGGTGATGGCGGTGATGTTTATTTGGTTGCAGACGAAAACTTTAAATACTTTTGATCGATTATCGCTTTTGATGAAAACGTTTTGCAGCTGAGCGTGGTGAGAATGGCCACAGTTCAGATTGTACCGGTCGTCGCGGTAAAGATATTACAGTTACGTGTGCCAGTGGGAACGCGTGTAATTGATAATGACACCAAAGAAGTGCTTGGCGATTTAACAAAGCATGGTGCCAAAAATGTTAGTGGCGAAAGGTGGTTATCATGGTTTAGGGTAATACCGTTTCAAATCTTCAGTGAACCGTGCACCTCGCCAAAAACCATGGGGACACCAGGGGAAAACGCGATTTATTATTAGAATTAATGCTTTTTGCGGATGTCGGGATGTTAGGGTTTACCGAATGCAGGGTAAATCTACCTTTATTCGTGCCGTTTCAGCTGCAAAACCAAAAAGTTGCATGATTATCCATTTACCACTTTAGTGCCAAGTTTAGGCAGTGAAAGTGGATGAGAGCCATAGCTTTGTGGTGGCAGATATTCCGGATTGATTGAAGGTGCATCGATGGTGCTGGTTTAGGATTCGTTTCTAAAAACACTGTAGAACGTTGTCGTGTTAATCTCATTTAGTGGATATTAATCCAATTGATGAACCGATCCCGCAGATAATATTGCGATCATCGAGTCAGAATTATTCCAATATAGCGAAAAATTGGCAGATAAACCGCGTTGGTTAGTCTTCAACAAAATTGATACGATGACTGAAGAAGAGGCGATGAACGTGCCCAAGAGATTACCGAACGTCTTGGTTGGGAAGAAGGGCTATCACCTTATTTCGCCGCAACCGGTAAAAATGTGCCACTTTGTCGTGATATTATGGATTTCATTGAAGCGAATCCGCGTGACGTGAAGTAGAAGAAAATAAACCAGAAGAAGTGAAATTCAAATGGAAGATTACCATCAAGAACAGCTCGCTGAACATCAATTTGATGATGAAGATGACGACTGGGATGATTGGGACGAAGAAGATGAAGAAGGCGTTGAGTTTATTTACAAACCTTAATGTTTATAATGAAAAAGAGTGAAAATTTCGACCGCTCTTTTATTGGGGTTAACCTTTTCTTTTTCCCACCTTGAGCGCTTTTAAAGCGAGGGTTGGTTTTCGAAATGACATAAACGACACCGTGGCGACGAACAATTTTGCAGCCAGGACGGTTTTTTGCGCTTTTTGAGTGAAGATAATACTTTCATTGAATATTCCTATTTTTGATTTAAATGCGCCAAATTTACTGTAGCGGCTTTGCAAATTCACTTGCACGACCTTCATTACCAATTTGACGAGTTTTACCAGTATAAAAATGGGTGAGATGCAGATGAGGTATCGCACATAAATACAGGGTATTCGTTACCATCTTCCCATTTCATGGTGTTGTTAGTTTTAGCACAAGAACGGATCAGAAAGCTTTTGTTTCGCGTTGGAATCATAAAATAAAAACGGTACGATAATTTTTCAGGGTGAATGCCTTTTTCATTAGAGCTCTTATATAACGAAAAGAATTGGGCGAAGATACTAATTTCAAAAGAGAATGATTATCAATATAATTTTATTCATAACCATGAGAATTTTTCATATTGAGAAGAAAAATGCCTTCGATTGAAAGGCATTTTGTCTGTTTGATCGGAGAGTTATCCACGATGCGCGTTTTTCATAATACGCTCTTTTCGCCACTTTCCATTCACGCTCTTAATATCATCACGTTTATCATGTTGTTTTTACCTTTGCAAGACCGATGATTTGATCTTTAGCCCAAGCGCCTTTCCAATAAAGAGAAAGGGCAACAATGGTAAAACCATCACGGCTTTGATTTACCGAAAAGATTATCCAGTTCACGTTTATTCAATAAAAAGCTACGTACGCGTCGGATCGCAAACCACGTGAGTAGAAGCCAAGCTTAATGGTTGAATGGTTGCACCAAATAAATAGGCTTCACCGTTTTTAAAAATGATGTAGCTGTCGCTGATATTGGCTTTACCTGCGCGCATTGATTTTCACTTCCCAACCTTTTTGTAATTCAAGGCCGGCTTCAATTTCATCTCACAAAATATTCGTGTCGAGCTCGTTTATTTAACGCAATGGTGTTGGAGCCGACTTTTGACTTTCTTCTTGGTCATTGTTATCCGTTGTTTATTATCGTAAATTGGCGTTGATTTTACCGAATCTCGCCGTGGATAGTAAAAACAAAAAGGCTGATTTGACTCAGCCTTTTATTACTAAATGATAGATTATTCTTCTAATCTCACACAGAAACGATAGCCTTCACCATGCACGGTAGCAATGATTTCTGGTGCATTAGGATGATCTTCAAAAATGTTTTCGAATGCGACGAATTGTTACATCCACAGTACGATCTTGTGGTTTTTAATTCACGTCCCTGTCATTTTTAGCAATAATTCTTCACGAGTTTGCAATTTTGCCAGGGTTTTTCGCAGAATGCAACATGGCATCGGAAATTCACCACGAGGTAGCTTTAAATTCAGTGCCTTCAGGTGTATTAAATTATGACTATTTAAATCCAGTGTCCAACCCATTAAAACGATAGTTCTCACGTTGTAAATGGGTTTCTTTGCCATTTAGTGTCATGGTGCGATGCAATCAAAATTTCTGCACGAATGGTGAGTTCTCTGGGTTAAATGGTTTAGTGAGATAATCATCGGCTCCCAATTTCCAAGCCTAAAATTTTATCGACCTCATTATCTCTCCCGTGAGAAGATTAGATGGAATAGCTGCTTTTTCACGTAATTCACGGCCCAGTAATAAACCATTTTTTACCAGGTAAGTTGATATCTAATACGATGAGATTAACTCGTTTCTGAGTTTAACTGACGATACATTTCCGCACCATCTTGTGCTTGTAATACTCATAGCCCCTCAGCTTCAAAAATTCCTTTTAACGTATTACGGGTTACCGCTTCATCTTCCACGATGAGAATTTTTGGGGTAGCTATTCATTGCTCCTTGTTATACTTTTGTTATGAGCGTATTCTATAATTGTAACATTGCTGTAACAACAGAAAAGTGTGGTCATTGTTTAAATTACATTTAATTTTTATGATCTAAGTCATAAATTATTAACATTCCGCTTATCTATGCTAGAATTTTCAGTAGGAACAATAGTTGGACTTTATGATGAAGCGAATTTCTTTCTTTTTATTTTTATTTTTACCGCTCTTTCCACTCAAGCCGGTCTTTTTGATAAGAAACCGGCTTTTCTTTACCTGTGGATGAAGCTTTTCAATTTTCAGCTGCGAAAAGCGAGAATCAAGAAAATGTGATCGTCAATTGGTCGATAGCAGAAGGGTATTATCTCTATCAAGAGAAAAATTTCCGTGAAGCTCAACTCAAGAAGAAAATGCATCATTTGATGTAGCTACATTTTCTATTTCACCCGAAGATTATAACGATCCTTATTTCGGCTTGATGAAGATTTTTCAAAAAGCCTCGTGCAAGCTTTATTTTTAAAAGCGAGTCAGCCGCCATTAAAAGCCGAAGATGTGGTTGAAATTGCTTTACCAAGGTTGTACATCGGGCTTTTTGTTATCCGCCTGAAGTGAAAAGAAATTAAAGTGGCAGATTTGCTCTATCGCACAGGTGCTAATACTGAAAAACATCGGAAAACTCGACCGCACTCTTCAGCACAACCCTAAAGCAGAGCAAGATCGTTTAGCGAAAGCTTTATTTAACAGCAACATGCTGTATTGGTTTTTCTTATTAGGGCTAGGTTTGGCCTTTTACCCCTTGTGTATTGCCAATGCTACGCTGCTTTCAGCGATTGTTATTGGTCAAAATCAGCGTCCTAATATGTGGCGTGCTTTCGCATTAAGCTTTGTGTATGTGCAGGGATGGCGCTGACTTACACCTTATTAGGCTTGGTTGTGGCTGCAATTGGTTTGCCATTCCAAGTGGCGTTTTACAACATCCTTATGTGATGATTGGTTTATCAATCATCTTTGTCTTGTTAGCCTTGTCGATGTTCGGTGATTTCACTCACAGCTCCCAAGCTCCTTACTAAACAAAACTCTCTTTACTTAGCCAACAGCAAAAAGCTGGCGCCTTTGGTGGCGTGTTTTAATGGGCATGATTGCGGGACTTGTGGCTTCACCTGCACATCAGCACCGCTTTCAGGCGCCTTGCTTTATGTGGCGCAGAGTGGGGATTTGTTTTACAGGTGCGATCACGCTTTATTTGCTCGCGTTAGTATGGGCGTACCGCTGATTTTTAATCACTTTATTTGGGAATAAAATCCTGCCCAAATCAGGCATGTGATGGAAACCGTCAAAAAGCTTTTTGGCTTTGTGATGCTCGCGTTACCGATATTCTTAATTTCTCGTATTTTGCCAGATGAATGGACACCAAGATTATGGTCGATGCTGGTACACGCATTCTTCATTTGGTTTGCGTTCAAATGCCGAAAAATGGCACGGGTTGGGTATTCCGAATTTTCTTTTTAGTCGCAGCTATGATTAGTGTTAAACCGCTTCAAACTTGGGTTTGGGGCGAAACCTCAACACCAAGTGCGGTCGAAAACAAGGCGGTTTCTCATGTTGAATTTAAACAAGTAAAAAGTGAAGCTGAATTGCAACAAGCACTGCTGAAAAATAACAACGCTTGTGATGCTCTGATCTTATGCGGATTGTGTGGCTTTCAAAAGAGTTTGAAAAGAAACATTTAGTGATCCAAGTGTACAAAAAGCCTTTGGTGACATGCTGCTTCATAGGTCGATATGACAAAAACTCCGAAGAAAAACTGCGCTTTAATGACAAAATATAAAGTGTTAGGTTTACCGACTATTTTATAGCCGAGATGGAAAAGAAATAGAGGGAGTCGTGTTAACGGATTCATGCTGCCAGTTGAGTTTTTACAATGGATTGAGAAAAATCAGTAAAGGTAAAGATTATTTCCTAATCGTAAAAGTCCTTTTCGATTTTAGGTATTGTTTGGCTTGAGTTAATCACTATATACACCCTGTTCTCAAATCACTTTTTATTTTTATTAGGAAAAACCTTTATGAAAAAACTTAGAAAAATACTCTGCGTATGTTTTAGCTTTATTATGTATCGTCGCCGCATATATGTTTATCTTACACGGCACAGCGAAATTCTGGGAATTCCCCACTTTCAATGACGGGCGGTAACGGCGCAGTGGGCGATCCAATGATGATCGTTGCGGGTAATTGAGATTGTCGGTTCAATCCTATTAATTTTAGGTTTATTTGTTCGCCCGGCGGCATTTATCCTTTCAGGGTCAAATGGCTTATGCGTATTTTCTATGCACGCTGCAGTAAAGGGAATTTATTCTTCCCAATCGCGAACGGTGGTGAACTTGCTTTACTTTACCTCTCGTGTTTTTCTATTTTTGTGTTTGCTGGTGCCGGTGCATTTTCTTTAGATAACCGCAAACGCTAATCACATTATTCACATCAGTTAGGTTGCCCGCATTTTTGCGGGCTTTTTGTTTTTAAACTCCTAAATAAACACTCGAACCTCTAGTGCACTTACCAGGAAAATTTTTTCTCACATAAACGCAAACGTTTGCGTTATAATTCCCCGCGCTTATTTTTAACCATTTAATTAAAGGAAAAATGTAATGACAGATCGTCCAATCTCGTCAGGCTTTACTGAGTGTTTCTGATAAAACCGGTATCGTAGAATTTGCTCAGGCTTAGTACAGCGTGGTGTAAAACTACTTTCCACAGGCGGTACTGCAAAATTGTTGGAGCAACATGGTTTTGCCGGTGACTGAAGTGTCCGATTATGCGGGATTCCCTGAAATGATGGACGGTCGCGTGAAAACCTTGCATCCAAAAAGTACATGGCGGGATTCTTGGTCGTCGGTACAGATGATGCCATCATGCAGCAACATGGCATTGAAGGCATTGATATGGTCGTCGTGAATTTATATCCATTTGCCGCCACTGTAGCGAAGCCAGATTGTACCTGAGCAGATGCGGTAGAAAATATCGATATCGGTGGACCAACCATGGTACGTTCTGCAGCGAAAAACCATAAAGATGTGGCGATCGTGGTGAATAATCATGATTTTCACGCAATTCTTGCAGAGATGGATAAACATCAAACAGCCTAACGCTTGAAACCCGTTTTGACTTGCGATTAAAGCACTTTGAACATACCGGCAATATGACTCCATGATTGCTAACTACTTTGGACAAATGGTGAAACCGTATCATGTGGCAGAGGAAGAAGATGCGAATCGCGAAGTGCGGTCAATTCACGGACTTTAAAACCTTAACTGTGCGTAAACAAACCATGCGTTACGGCGAAAAACGCCCATCAAAATGCTGCTTTTCATGTTGATTTGAATGTGAAAGAGACGAGCGTGGCTACGGCTCATCAACCTAAGGTAAAAGCCTCGTCTTCATAATATTGCAGACACCGATGCGGGCAATTTGAAACGTGAAAGAATTTGATGAGCCAGCTTGTGTGATCGTTAAACATGCCAATCCATGCGGTGTGGCTTTAGGTAAAGATATTTTGACGCCTATAATCGCGCCGCTACCAAAACCGATCCAACTTCTGCATTTGGCGGCATTATTGCTTTCAACCGTGAATTAGACGAAAAACGGCGAATGAAATTGTGGAACGCCAATTCGTTGAAGTGATTATAGCACCGAAAGTTTCTGCTGAAGCGCAAGATCGTGAAACGTAAGAAAATGTTCGTTTGCTTGAATGTGGTGAATGGACCTCTCGTTCTGAACGTTTGATTTCAAACGTGTAAAACGGTGGTTTATTAGCACAAGATGCGGATTTAGGCATGGTTGGTTTGGATGATTTAAAAGTGGTGAGTAAAACATCAACCAACTGAACAAGAATTAAAAAGACTTATGTATTCTGCTGGTGAGTGTGAAATGCAGAACTAATGCCATTGTTTATGCCAAAGACAATCAAACTATCGGCATTGGTGCAGGCCAAATGAGTCGAGCGTATTCAGCGAAGATTGCAGGGTATCAAAGCTCAGGATGAAGGTTTAACTGTCGCGGTTGCGTGATGGCATCTGATGCGTTCTTCCCATTCCGTGACGCATTGATGCTGCAGCGAGTAGGGACTCAATGTGTGATCCATCCAGGTGCTCAATGCGATCAAGAAGTCATCGATGCAGCAGATGAACATAATATGGTGATGGTATTAACTGGAATGCGTCATTTTCGTCATTAAAGTTTAATTAATTAGTTGAGGATTGGTGTTCAAACATCGTTTGATATCGGATTTCTCTGGAGAAGCTTCTTTGTTTGAGCAAAAGGAAAGAGAGTTTATTTAAACTTTAACAAGAAGAATGAGTGATGAAAGTTAATCAATATCTTATTTAGGTTTTTCTCTTTTCATTCTTTTTGTTTTATACCTAGTTTTTAAATTTGATGTATTTTTGGTCCTTTTTCAGCATTAACTCTTTTATACCTAGTATTAGGCCTTTGGCTAGGGATAAGATCATAAGTTAAATTCCTCAAACAAAAGTATCACATATTTTTATAATAGAGCTGATTGTTTCTATTATTTTGGGTTTCATAATTTGATGGTGGAATTTATTTGCTCATATTTTCTGCCATTCTTAATAGATAGGATCAAGAGCATGAATATTCTCATCATCGGAAATGGCGGGCGAACACGCCTTGGCTTGGAAAGCAGCACAACTCCACTAGCAGATAAAGTTTTTGTCGCACCAGGCAATGCAGGTACCGCATTGGAACACAAAGTAGAAAACGAATATTTCTGCAACAGATATCCCGATTAGTGAAATTTGCTCAAGATAAGCAAATTGGATTAACCATTGTTGGTCTTGAAGCACCCCTAGTGATTGGGGTAGTTGATGCATTTCGTGAAGCTGGATTGAAGATTTTTGGTCCAACTAAAGCAGCTGCACAATTGGAAGGTTCGAAAGCATTTACCAAAGACTTCCTCGCTCGTCACAAAATCCCAACGGCAGAATATCAAAACTTCACCGAAGCAGAACCTGCATTGGCGTACTTGCGTGAAAAAGGTGCGCCAATTGTCGTCAAAGCAGATGGTTTGGCGGCAGGCAAAGGCGTAATCGTTGCAATGACATTGCAAGAAGCGGAAGAAGCTGTGCGTGATATGCTTTCTGGCAATGCTTTTGGCGAAGCGGGTAGCCGAGTGGTGATTGAAGAGTTTCTAGATGGCGAAGAAGCCAGTTTTATCGTCGTGGTAGATGGGTAAAAACGTCGAACCTATGGCGACCAGTCAAGATCATAAACGCTGGGCGAAAATGACAGGCTTAAATACTGGCGGCATGGGCGCGTATTCACCTCGCGCCAGTGGTGACACCAGAAATTCATGAGCGCATTATGCGTGAAGTGATTTATCCAACAGTCAATGGCATGGCAGCAGAAGGCAATGTTTACACGGGTTTCTATACGCAGGATTAATGATTAGCGCGAACGGTCAGCCAAAAGTGATTGAATTTAATCTGTCGTTTTGGCGATCCAGAAACCCAGCCAATTATGTTACGCCTCGAATCAGATCTGGTAGGATTTTTGTCTTAAAAGCTTGTGATGGTAAATTGAACGAAGTGAAATCCCAACGAATCCAAAAATCTTCCTTAGGGATTGTTTTATGGCTGAAAGGCTATCCAGGCGATTATCGCAAGGGCGATGAAATCACCGGTTTGCCACAAAGTGCGGTCGAAAATGAGAAAGTTTTCTTAGCGGGCGTTGCAGAACAAGAAGGCAAGTTAGTCACGAACGGCGGTCGCGTGCTTTGTGTTACTGCATTAGGCGAAAGGTATTTGAAAGCACAACAAAAAGCCTTAAAACTCGCTGAGCAAATTCAATGGTCTGGACGTTTTTATCGTCGAGATATTGGTTATCGTGCTGTTGAACGTGAGCAGCAAAAATAACTACATTTAATGTTAAGGAATCGCATGGATTATAAAAATAAAGAATTATGTCGTCTTCGCACAATCAGTCTAACATTACATAAAGATAAATCGCAATGGGAAAGCGCCTTTATTCGGTGAAACGTGATATTGATTTGTTATTGCCTGCTGTGCAGAAAGCAGGTTATACCTTGCAATCGATTCGGGTCATTACCAATCCTTTTGGTGAATATTTGGATTTAACCAATTTGCAGACAGCAAAAGCAGATTTACAGTATTTAACGGAATTATTAAATAAATTTAATGAAAGTGAATTCGTCTTCGATTTGCAATAGTGCGAAAGGAGAAATAAAGAGGAAAATTGCTTTATTGCCAGAGTTAATCGCGGCTTATGGCGACTTGTGTAATGCTTGTGTCAATGCACCATTAGATAAAAATGGCGTGTTGATAATGAACTTATTGAGCAATCTGTTTATGCTGTACAACGAATTGCAAATATCACACCACGTGGCGAAGGTAATTTTAACTTTACGGTGAATTTAACTGCATGTCATTTATTCCTTATTTCCCCGCTGGTTATCATCTAAGTCATTTACCAAACAGTTTTGTCATTGGTTTAGAAACACCGATTTTATTAGTCGAAGTATTAAAAATCTGTGCCAAAAATCTGCCTCATAATCAATTTTATGCTGATTGCTATCAAGCTATGTCGCAAGCCCTGCAATATCATGTGATCAAGTATTAGAGGTGTTAAGTACGGTCAAATTGTCGGGTGAATTTGAATTTGCAGGCATTGATAGTTCGGCGGCACCATCTAAAAATTGTTCATCCATGACAAAAATCTATGAATTAATGGGATTGCCCTATTTTGGTGCGGCTGGTTCAGTCGAGGTTTCTGCTTTACTGACAAAAAGTGTTTAAATCAATCCAACGTGTGCCATTGGTTGGGTTTTCTGGATTAATGTTGGCAGTGACAGAAGATTTAGGTTTAGCCGAAGGTACACAAAAACACTATTTTGATATTCGCGCTTTACTGACTTATAGCGCCGTATGTGGTATCGGTTTAGACACGGTTCCGTGCGGGAAATGTTAAGGCAGAAAGCATAGCGGCTATTATGCGCGATACGGGAACGATGGAGATTTCGCTTAAATAAACCACTCACTGTGCGTTTATTTCGATTCCGAATAAGGTTGCAGGTGAAATATCAGAATTTGAGAGTGATGATTTATGTAACTCGCCGCCTTTACATATTCCTGATTAAACGAAAATTTCCTATTTTGCTGTGATCAACGTTATCCCTACTGTCAATAAAAGGAGTATCTCATGAGAAAAATTAATAGGTAGGTAGCCTTGTTGCATGCATTATTAACAGGTTGCTCAGGGTTTCAAATGTCTCACAAAGTTCAACATTAGATGGCGAGTGGATTTGTCGTACTATCCCTGACACAAGATAAACAAACTTACGATCGCTTAGATCACTTTTGTCTTGAAAGCCAGATGGGAATAGGCGTCTCAGGAGCAGATTTCCTACATTGAATTGGATAAAGAGACGACTATTCGTTATTTAACAAAAAGGCAAGGTGAAATGGCAGAACCAAAATAATGTCTTGAGTTTTGATTTTTGTTAATCGCGCGATGGTGCCTGCGCACTAGTAAATAATGTGGCGAAAGCTATCAGCAAGATAAGAAATTACAAAACAAGAAAAGAGCAAATTGGCTGCGTTTTATAGCAAATCAGGCGATCACGGAATAGTGCCAATTGAACTAAACAGAATGGCAATCAACTTATTTTAGATAGGATTTTATGACTCTGCCGACGAGTCACAGAGAATGACAAAGATATTCAGTTATTGAATCAGTGGTTTGCGAAGAAATAAATGTCAATTATTTTAAGCGATAAAACACAAGCGATTTTCAACCTCACTTTATTTTTGTAAGTGCAGGGAAACTCAACTTAATAAAAGGAGTATTGACTATGAGAAAATTAGTATTAGGTAGTCTTGTCGCTGTATTGCTATCGGATGTGCAACAGCGCATCAGCAAACCGAACAGGAAAAAGCATTGGTGGCGATTGATTTGTCATGTGAAACCCAGCCGCCAAGGCACCTTTTACCAGTTGGAGCATTTTGATTATGTCACTTATCGACGCGGATCAAACTGTGCTTCTACGCGGTATTTCACAGATTGATACAAAAGAAGGTTGGATGCGTTATTTATTGCAAGCGAAAGCCAAATGGCAGGCAAGTGATGGTAAAGTTGAGTTATGACTTTACCGATCGTCTATTTAAAACTGCCCATTCTACCGAAGTTGCGAAAATCTATATGAATAGTTCCAGAGTTTAAAGACTAGAGAAGGAATTTGCTCACCTTTGCGATCGTTGTGGTGATCATTTGGATATGAAGATTAAAAATGAAAAGTCCAACAAGGATGACAAATTTTAATACTTATACGAAAGAAACCAGCCAATGCCGTAAAACTTGAAGTGTGGGCGAGAAAACAAAAAGAAGTTAAATTAATTGAAAATTAGTGAAAGAAAAAGGCTCGATTTAGATAAATGAATGTTTTTCATTGTAATAATGAAAATATGGTCGAAATTTTTGGTTAAGTTTTACTGAAACAGGTAAACTATACACAAATAATTCAAACAACGAGGAAAAACACAATGTTTAAAAAGTATGAACATCGCTGATTACGATCCGGTTCTATGGCAAGCCATTCAGGACGAAAATCGTCGTCAAGAAGAGCATATCGAGCTTATCGCATCTGAAAACTATGCGAGTCCCACGCGTAATGGAAGCGCAAGGTTCTCAGTTTACTAACAAGTATGCAGAAGGCTATCCCAGGTAAACGTTACTACGGCGGTTGTGAGTACGCAGACATTGTCGAGCAGTTGGCGATTGATCGCGCGAAAGAGTTATTTGGTGCGGATTATGTGAACGTACAACCACACCTTCAGGTTCAAGCGAATGCGGCAGTATAGGTGCATTAATCAATGCGGGCGATACCATTTCAGGGATGGATTTAGCACATGGCGGGCACTTAACCCACGGAGCGAAAGTGAGCTTCTCCGGTAAAATCTATAATTCTGTACTTTATGGTATCACTGCTGATGGTTTAATCGACTGCGAAGATGTACAGTCAAAAAGCGTTAGAACATAAACCATGATCGTGGCTGGTTTCTCTGCTTATTCTCAAGTGGTAGATTGGATGCGCGAAATTGCGGATGAAGTGGGCGCGTATTTATTTGTTGATATGGCTCACGTTGCGGGCTTAATCGCAGCAGGTTTATATCCAAACCATTACCATACGCACATGTGTAACAACGACCACCCATAAAAACCTTAGGTGGTCCACGTGGTGGTTTAATCCTTTTCTTCTTGCTGGTGATGAAGAGCTTTTATAAACGCTTACAATCTTCTGTTTTCCCTGCAAACCAAGGTGGTCCATTGGTTCACATTATTGCAGCGAAAGCGGTATGTTTTCAAAGAAGCATTAGAGCCTGCTTATAAAGAATACCAAGCAAACGTGATTAAAAAAATGCGAAAGCAATGGTGAAGTGTTTAAACAACGTGGTTATGACGTGGTTTCAAATGGCACAGAAAACCATTTATTCTTAGTCAGTTTCATCAAACAAGGCTTAACAGGTAAAGCAGCAGATGCAGCGCTAGGGTAAAGCGAATATCACCGTTAATAAAAACTCTGTACCAAAATGATCCACAAAAACCATTTTGTGACCTCTGGTATTCGTGTTGGTACACCAGCTGCAGACTCGTCGTGGCTTTAACGAACAAGACTGTCGTGAACTAGTTGGCTGGATGTGTGATGTATTAGATGCATTAGGGCAGAAAAACGAAGAACAAGTGATTGCAGCAACCAAAGAAAAAGTATTGGCAATCTGCAAACGTCTTCCTGTTTACGCAAGCTAATTTTTAATCGTTGTTAAAAAGAAACGGTGACATCAATAAAGGATGTTGCCGTTTTTATTTCAATTTTTCTATGCCTACTGAGGGTTGGAAAGGCTAATTGGTTGATATTATAGTAACTATTTCTTTCTCGAGCAATTGAATAGTTGAACATACTATATTATTTGCAGCTCAACTAAACGATAAATATATTAATTCTTCAATCTAAAGAGCCCGGGTAAAACCAGTCTCCATTATGCTTACTTAAAATTGCACGATAGTGGTCTTAACGGTGCTGAGCCTATTGTCAATTTAGTTAAAAATCCAACCGCACTTTCGATTCAATTGAAATACATTTATCTCCCAAAGGAAGTCCCATGTTTAAAACATTATTAAATTTATTTCGCTCGACTGACAAAAATAGTCTTGAAGCCTTAAAGCAACATGCAGAACAAGGTGATGCAGAGGCAATATATCAGTTGGGGAGAGTATATGCTCTTGGTAAGGGGAAGAAGTCGATTATGACAACGCAATGACGTTATATCACCGCGCGAATGCATTGGGTTAGTCCATTGGCGGCAAATAATATTGGCGCACTTTGTGATGATATGGGCGAGCCTGAAAAATCAGTGGAATGGTTTGAGCAAGGCATTCGTCAAGGCGATAAACGAGCGACAATTAGTTTGGGACGATTCTATCTTTTAGGTATTGGCGTGGAGCAAGATACATTTAAAGGCATGCAAATGCTAGAGAAATATGACAATCATGGGCTTGCTTCATACCTCTTAGCGCAGGTATATGATGGCGTTATAGGATATGAAGTTCCAATTAATTATCCTAAAAGCATTGGAATATTACTTGCTTGCTGAGAAGAATAAACAAGATTTAGCAATGAAGATTTAATGACGCTTTATAATAACCTTGGGATGCTCTACAACGCTCACGAGGATATTCCAACCAATTATGTTGAAGCGCAAAAATACCTAACCAAAGCTGCTGAAATGGGGCTTCCCATGCAATGTATGATGTTTAGCAAATTTACACGATTTTAAAGGGATAAAAAGCAAGCCTTCAAATGGTATTTAAAAGCTGCTGAAAATGGCTTAATTGATGCCTATTACTATGTTGGTAATGCTTACAAAAGAGGTGAGGGGTTCAACAAGATAGCCAGAAAGCCTTGAAATAGCTAGAGCTAGCTATGCAGAATACCAAATGAGGGGGCGGCTTGGGGATTGGCTGAGATTTACCAGGAAGGCTGAGGTAATGTGCCACAAAATTTAGAAAAAGCTCAAGATTTTTATCTACTTGCAAAAAGAATCAGGAGAGAATGTCGAACGCTCAGTGCAACAGCTGCAAAAGTCGTCTTGCTGTGCGTGATGATTTTGATGCAGTACTTGAACGAGCGAAAGAAGGCAATCTTGAGGAGCACAAAAGGATTTAGCGATGGCTTACGTTCGAGGTGATGAAATTGAGACAGAATTATGAAGAAGCCTTTTAAATGGTGTAGCTGCCGCCGAACAAGGCGATGCAGATGCACAAAATAGCCTTATAACCGCTATGCAAAAAGGCGAAGGAGTTGAACAAAATAGCGAAGAAGCGATGAAATGGCTACATCGTAGTGCCGATCAAGGCCATGGGCTGGCTTATTATAATTTAGGGTTTGAATATAGTTCAGTGTTTTAGTCATGAACTGGAAGCGATCAAATGGTATAAAAAGCAGTAAAAAGACGTCATAGAAGCTTATTATCAACTCGGATTTCTTTATACTTATGGTGATACTATTAAAGAGGATTATAAGTCTGCACAGGGAATATTATGAATTGGCGGGCGGAAGCTGGAACGGTGAAGCACAAAATGAATTAGGTATCCTTCACTTTAATGGGCTAGGGACACCAAAAGATGATGCAAAAGCCTTTCTTTATTTCCAACTTGTTGCTGAAAACGCGGTCCGGAGGAATGTACAATTTAGGTGCGATGTATGACAATGGCTTGGCACAAAACGCAACCGCAAATTCGCCACCAATGGTTTATCCTGTGAAGCTGGATATGAAAAGCATGCGAGATGCTATAAAAATAGAGCTTACTTTATGTTTATCCGTACAAAAGGATAGGCGTAATATATGGTCAATGTGTTAGAATTAACTATTATATTGTGATCTTCTAGTTTACGCATAATGCTGACCAGCTTTGTTAGTAATGTTAAGGCGGTAAATATCGTCCTTATTTTTAATGTGGAAAGATAAAGTCCGCGCGGTTCGTCACGGCTGGCGAATTTCCGAAAATACCTCTAAGCCTTCTTGGTGGTTTTATTGGTGTTTGTGCGGGATGAAGCGCTTTCGCCATAAAACCAAACACTTCAGTTTTAAATTTGTTGTTACTCTTAGTGCCTTTATTTGGCTAGTCTTAATGCCTTATTGGTATTTCTTTGCTTGAGTAGTTTTAAATTCAGAATAATTTTTCATCAATGAGAATAAAAAGCCTAGAGAATATCTCTAGGCTTTTGTATGAGTAGATTATTTAAAAATGAGGCGTCTTTTCTGCTTTTCTTCACTTGTGAAATAGTGATTAATCCCAACACAAGGACATAAACAGCAAAAATAAAAGACGAGCCATTGCACCTAGTAATACCGAAGAGACCATTGACTTTCATTACAGCTACCTGTCGGATTGAAGACTGCGGGTAGCCATTTATGGAATGGTAAAAGTTTCCGGAAGAGTTAGGTATAAATTCACATTGTTTCCACGGTGCAGGGTTCATTTGTAAATCAGGTGACGGATAGATATCGTAATCCTTTAATTGCACTAAATAAACTCACAATAAGAGCAAGAATGCGGATAATAAGCGAACTTGGGGCTAAAAGCGCTCGATAAGACCAGCGACGAATAAACCCACAACAGCTAAACGTTCATAAACACAAAAGTACGCAAGGTTGTAAACCCATGCCGTATTGAAAATAAAGTGCGGTGATTCTAAGGCAAAAGCGGTGATGCCAAAAGATCACGCTGAACGTTTGAGATAATTGCTTAAAAAGTCGAGCATTCTTTCTCCTATGATTCACTAAATAGGAAGAATTAGCCAAGTTTCGTAAACAAAATTGTCATATCTGGTAAGATAAATTCGATAGCGAAAACCCACCACAGTTAATACGATGGTGTAAAGGCAATGCCATATAGACCATTCTACCATAGGAAAGTTTAATTAACGGTGCAAGAGACGATGTTAGTAAGAACAAGAATGCAGCTTGACCGTTTGGCGTTGCTACAGAAGGTAAGTTTGTACCTGTATTGATTGCGACCGCAAGTAATTCAAATTGGTGTGGTGCACTGACCCAGCTGTAAGCGCATTTTTCGCTTCATTGATGTAAACCGTTGCAACGAATACGTTATCAGAAATTGCAGAAAGTAAACCGTTGAAACCATAGAATAAGGCTAACTGAGGTTTTCTCTGCACTCAATATCGAAAGTGGATAATTGGACCAAAAGAGTTTTGATCAATAATTACCGCAACGATAGAGAAGAATACCACTAATAACGCAGTGAAAGGTAAGCTTTCTTGGAATGATTTACCAATGGCGTGTTCATCTGTAACGCCGGTAAAGGTAGTCGCAAGAATAATTACACTTAAACCGATTAAAACCTACCGCAGCTAAAATGGAAGGCTAGACCTAAGATTAACCAAATCGCGATAAGACCTTGAACAGAAAAGACGTACTTTATCTTGTTTAGACATTTTTGTGTATTTTTCACGATCTAAATCAGCCAAGATTTTCATACTTCTTCTGTAATTTTTCGCCATAGCCGAATACTTTAAATTTTTCCACTAAAACACAAGTGAGTAATCACAGATAAATACACGGGATGGTTACTGGCGCCATACGGAAGAAGAACTCAATGAAGTTCCATTTTGCTTGTTCTGCAATGATCAGGTTTTGTGGTTCACCCACCATGGTCATTACACCACCAGTGCGGTACCTACACCAGCATGCATCATTAGCTACGTAAGAAAAGAGCGGAATTTTCGAGAGTTTCATGATTTTTGATTTTTGTTATCATCGGCAATATCAACTGCCTCCTGTAGATTTTTCCCTGATGCCACTTTGTGATAAACATGAAACCCATAGCTACGCTGATAATTACTGCAACAACAGTAGGTGCATCTAAGAAAAGCTGAAGAAATGCAGCACTAAAAGCAGAACGCGACAGAAGGGACGATTTTAGAACGGATACGGACTAATAATTTGGTGAACACATAAAGCAAAAGTTGCTGTAAAATAAATACCGGGACCATAAGATTAAAAGTAAAACCACTTCAAAGTTTGCCACGATCTCCCTTTTAACGTGTTCGGCATTCGTCATGCCAATGGCAATGGCTTCAAATGCTAATAAACCACCTGGTTGAAGAGGTAGCATTTTAATGCCATGGCTAGCGTGAAAATAAACTCTGCAACGAGTAGCCAGCCTGCATGGACTAACAAAAAGAATAAAATCAGGGTTAATTACCAGAAGGCAATAATGGTTAATTTATACCAATCTGGACTTGCTTTCAGAAAGTTTTTCATAATGCTTGTGTGTAAGTCATATCGAACTCCGTATAGTCCTGTCGTTGTAATATATACTGCTTTAAAGGATAATAGACCAGTTAAGGATTTATTGAATAAATCACATTTTGATCTTTTTAGATATATTTTATTTCATACTCATGCAAACAGATAATACCTTTTACGGGCTCAAGCCCAGCCGCTCTTATGCGAAGAATATATTGTTAGAGTATTTGGGATAATGTATTTCCCGCAGGCACTTAATCTTCCTTCTGAGCGTGATTTAGCTGATAAAATTGGTTAACACGCACCACGTTACCGAATATTGCAGCGTTTGGCTCGTGATGGCTGGCTTACCATTCAACACAGCAAGCCAACAAAAGTCAATAATATTTGGGATACAGCTGGTCCAAGCATTATTGAAACCTTAATTACTTTAGATCGTCAAAGTGCGCCATTAATCATTGAAAATATGCTTTCGTTGCGTAGTCGTATGTCTGAATCTTATATTTATGACCGTACAAAAATTCGCCTAAAAGCCTCTCGGTTGCTTTTGTTTAAAGGGCTAGATTCATTAGAAAACACCGCTGAAAGTTACATGGAGTTTGACTATGCCTTATTCCGTCAATTTACAGTAATGGCTAATAAACCTTTCTATCGTTTAATTTTTAATAGTTTACGTGGGGTTTTCATCATAAAATTGGTTTATTGTTTTTCAGCGAAGACATCGCCAAGTGAAACACATGATTTTGCATGTAGAATTGCGTGATATTTGTGAAAGAGGTCAATCCGATTTAGTGGTGGAATGTATTCGTAAAAGCATAAGCAGTGACTTCCGCTTACTGAGCCATTTTAGAAAGCTTGCCAGGTTTGAACAACAGAATAATATGAAAAGTGCGGTTGAAAATGATCTGCCCAAAAGTTGGACTAAAACAACCAACAATTGAGGTGCAGATTTTATGGCAGACATCACACAACAGAATTTAAATTACAGGTCCTTCAACCTATTCTACAAAGGGAAAATGAGTATTCGAAGCCGCTCGTTTTTCACAATATTCCCTCTGACGCATTAGTCGGAACCTGGTTTGAGCTTTGAAAAAGTGGCATAAAGAGGACATTCCTTATAAATCATTAGGATGACCGCCAATGAAACCTAAATATGCCAGAATCTGCTCCTCCTTAAAACAGAAGACCGCTTACATCTGAGAATTTTGCAGCTTGAAGCGGAGGTCGCTTCACCTAAAGGAGTTAGAAAGCTCAGACTTCAGGAAGAAGCCAGGCAGGAAGTTATCCAAAAGTTGAGGTCCATTATCCCTGAAAGCTCTATTAGGTATTGTGGGCTAGCGCGCAGTACATTTTTGCTCGATGCCAGGTTAAGCAAGATGAGGATAAAGGACTTAAAGCCGCGATTATTCACTACAGCAAAACATCCGATTATGGTTACCGACGGGTTCACGCCTGTTTACCAGGCGTGAATCATAAGAAAAATCCAGCGTTTAATGCGAGGAAGCGACTTCAAGTGCGGGTAAGAAAAAGTGAAAGAAATTGACGACTTATCGAGGACGATTGAGTCATATCTCGCCAATCATCTAGAACGCCATTTCACAGCTACCAAGCCGAATCAAAAGTGGGTAACGGATGTAACCGAGTTTAAAAGCAAAAGATGGCAATAAAGGTCTACTTATCCCAATATTAGATTTATTTAACAATGAGATAGTCTCATACCCTCAGTTATTCCCAAAACTGGGCGCAGGTGGAGAAGATGTTAAAGCTGGCGGTTAAGCGATTAGATAAAACAAGAGGTAGTATTTTACATTCAGACCAAGGATGGCAATATCAGATGGCGGCTTATCGTCAAATTCTTGCTGAGCACGGCATCATACAAAGTATGTCAAGGAAAGGAAACTGCTTGGATAATGCCGCCATGGGAGTTTCTTTGGACGATTAAAAACGGAATGCTTTTATGGTCGGGAATTTAATACACGAGAGGAGATAGTTAATGCGGTAAGGGATTATTTGGATTACTATAATCATCGACGGATTCAACTAAAATTAAAAGGACTGAGTCCGATACAATATCGTCGTCAGTCCTTATGTGAATAGTCCAGATTTTTGAGGTCGAATCAAAATGACCGCACTTTTCCTTATATCAAAGACTCAATATTATGCGTATTCCAAGAATTTATCATCCAGAACCCTTAAAATCAATCTACTTGCCAACTTTCAGAGGATGCGGCTAATCACGTAGGACGTGTACTTCGTATGACTGAAGGTGAGCAAATTGGATATTTGATGGAAGTAATCATATTTATCCAGCAAAAATTATTGAAGCGAGCAAAAAGCCGTTAAAGTGGAAATTATTGGTTGTGAATTAAGTGATAAAGAGTCGAATTTACCGATTCATTTAGGGCGAGTTGTTTCACGTGGCGATCAGAATGGAATTTACCATTCAGAAATCAATAAGTTGGGCGTAAATGTAGATTACACCATTGTGGTCGGAACGCTGTAGGGTGAAGTTGGATGGTGAACGCATGGATAAGAAAAATCCAACAATGGCAAAAAATTGCGTACAACTTGTGAACAATGTGGTCGTAACGTTGTGCCAGAAATTCGCCCATTAATGAAGTTGCAGATTGGTGTGCAGAAAATGATGGCGCACTGAAAGTGAATTTACATCCAAGAGCCCAATATTCTATTAAACCTTGCCTTTCATTCCAAAAGAAGGTGTTCGTTTGTTTATTGGTTCAGAAGGCGGTTTATCACCTCAGAAAATCGCGAAACTGAACAAGGATTTTACTGAAATTTTATTAGGAAAGCGTGTGTGCGTACAGAAACAGCTCTTTAGCGGCAATTAGTGCGTTACAAATTTGTTTTGGAGATTTGGGATAATGATGGTATGCAGAGGCAATTTTTAATTGCGATGCCACGGTGGAGGATTATTTCCAAAATACCGTGGTGTATATGTGCGAGCATAATGAGCAAGGTTCTGATGGGTTTAGTGATTAATCAACCTACCGATTTAAGCATTGCTGAACTGTATTCAAAAATGAATTTTTATGATGAAAAATGACCGCACTTTTAGCAATGGAACTTGTACTTGCGGGTGGGCCAGTACATTCTGAGCGTGGTTTTATTCTGCATAAGAAAGCCGCGAAGGAATTTGAGCATAGTTATAAAATTACCGATGAGATGTTTCGACCACTTCGGCGAGATATTGTGGAAACCTTTGGTTCAAGGATGCGACTGAAAATATCTTGTTGCTCTCAGTTGTGCAAGTTGGACCGTAGGGCAGTTAGAACAAGAGATTGCAGATAATGCGTGGTTAGTAACACCTGCTTCAGACACCATTTTTATTTGAAAACTATTTATGAAGATCGTTATCCCGCAGCGAATCAATTATTGTGATTAATCTTTACAATTTTGTTTTTCACAAGTAGGGCATGGTTAATGGGCATCACGGCAATCGCATTTGATTTCGGCACAGTATTGGTTGTGCGGTCGGAGCGAGTATCACGGGTACGGCGCAAGCATTACCAGCATTTAAAAGCGCAAGATGGATTCCCAATTGGGATGCTATTGAAAATGCTTAAAGAGCTGGAAACCTGATGTTATTGTGGTGGGACTGCTTTAAATATGGATGGTACTGAGCAATATTTAACACTTCGTGCGATTTGCTAATCGCTTAAAATGGTCGTTTCGTGTTAAAAGTAGAACTGCAAGATGAGCGTTTAACAACGGTTTCGCTCGAGATGAAATTTTCCAGCGTGGCGGTTATCGCGCTCAATAAAAGGTAAAGTCGATGGGATTTCTGCTGCGCTAATTTTTAGAAAGTTGGTTCGAAAACTATTAGAATAAGCCAAAAATAAACCGCACTTTAAAGGTGCGGTTTGTTATATTGATAGGTATCAAATCAGACTCGCCATTCGGCCCTGTTTTGCCATCTCGACGATAGGAAAAGAAGCTCTCTTTTTCATTGAATGTGCAATACTCCCCACCGTAAATTTGGGTAATACCCTAATTTGTTGAGGGCGTGAGTGGTTTGATAAAGAGTTGCCGTATTTTCCTGCTCATTCGGATCGGGTCGAAAAGCTGTTTCTGCAATCGGGTCCAAAGCCATAAATTGCGCAATCACTTCTTTGCCAACTTGGAATGCATTTGGGGCCGATAGCAGGCCCAAACCACGCAATAATCTCTTCGAGGGCTGATTGGAAACATTTCACTGTTTCTTCTAATACACCATCACAGAGTCCACGCCAGCCTGTGCTGCAGCCGCCAGTGCCTTGTTTATTGGTGAATAAAACTGGCAAGCAATCAGCCGTCATGACCAAACATACTTGGTTAGGTTGATTGGTGTAAACCCATCAGCCTCTAAAATTGTGCCCTCATAAGGCACTGTGATTACACGAGTACTGTGTGTTTGGAGTTAAAACAACGGGAAATGTGGCAGATTAAATTTTTCGACCAATAAAAGGGTGCGGTTAGTTTTGACCGCACTTTTTATTGTCTTCGACATGATCGCCTAAATTGAAACTATCGAAAGGCGGCGAGCACACCACCTTCTCTTGTGGTTGTAAAAGCTTGGATATGTGGTGGAACGGTCAGTTTGGAACAATGATTTTCATCTTAATAATCAACTCGTCTTTGTGTTCGAGAGGTAATCCGCTTTTTAAGGCATGCAGTAATTCGACAAAGTCATCGGGCAATAAGGGCATACCATTCCATCATTTCTCCGTAATCGGGTGAGCTAAACGCAACATAACCGCATGTAAAAGGCTGGCGTTTAAAATTGCGTAGTACTTCAGTGAAGGTTTCACTTGCGTTTTTAGGTGGACGAGACGACCGCCATAAGTTGATCACCTAATAATGGATGTGAGATATGCGCCATGCACATGATTTGGTGATACGACCTGTTTCTAAGCGTAAGCGTAAGCGGGTGTACTACAAATTTTCCGCCAATGCGATAGTGCGTAACCGCTGGTTTACCCATTGGGTGAACCGCCATCAATGTGCGTTTGTGGCATGACGAGCCATTGGCTGATCTACTGTGCTTTGGTCATAATGCCACAGGCGACGGCTTCATATTCACGAGTAATCTTACGTTTTCAAATCACACGCAAGTTTCGTTTGGGCTGGATTGTTTTAGCGACAACCATGAGACCCGTTGTGTCTTTTATCTAAACGATGCACATCCTGCGCGCGGTACTCGGCAATAGGTGGATAGTAGGTAGCGCGTTAAGTACCGTGCCATTTGGATTGCCTGCACCAGGGTGAACCACAGATCTTTTAGGTTTATTAATCACGATAATATCGTCATCTTCATAAACGATATTGAGCGGAATATTTTAATGGCTCAAAACGGTTTTCATCTTCACTTCTACCGAAATCAATTTGCTCTCCGCCATACACTTTTGCACGTGGAATATCGGCACTTTCACCCGTTCATTTTACCTGTTTTGCTTCAATCCAGGTTTTTAAACGGGAACAGGAATATTCAGGAACAACTCTGCGAGGTTTGGTCTCAAAACGCTGTCCCATTTGTTCGGGCTGAATTTCAGCCGTTAAGGTAATCATGGCATAAAAATCATCTAAAAATTTAAAAGTTGACTTATTGTGTAATATTTCTATACAATATTCGTTAATTGTAACTTATTTATTGATTTTCGTAAAAATTAAGGAAAAGAAATGCGTAAAATAAAATCTCTTGCACTTATTGCATTGACCTCATTCGCGATTGCAGCTTGTAGCAGTGGTAATAAAGAAGTGGAACAAGCTTCTGCTGATGATCTTTATGCAAAAGGGGCAGCAGCATTGCAAGAAGGAAGCTATTCGACTCGATTCGTTATTTAAAGCAGCAACAGAGCGTTTCCCTGGTAGTACTTCCAAGAGCAAGCAATGCTTGATTTAATTTATGCAAACTATAAAACGCAAGATTACACCGCAACGTTGGTAACCGTGATAACTACTACACCAATTCCCCAAAGTCCAAACCGTGACTATGCGGTGTATAGTGGCGGGTTTAACTAACCAGCAACGGCCGATAACATGATTCAAGACTTCTTTGGTATCGATCGTGCAACGCGTGAAACAACTTCAATGAAAACGGCGTTTTCAACTTCCAAAGCTTAGTGCGTGCGTTCCCAAATAGCCCATATTCACAGATGCAGTCTCGTATGGCGTATATTAGATTCATTAGCACGTCATGAATTAGAAATTGCGAAATTCTATGCAAAACGCGATGCATGGGTAGCGGTATCAAACCGTGTAGTAGGGTATGTTCATAACAATATCCAGATGCTAAAAGCGACTTACGAAGGCTATTCTTAATGAAAGAAAGCCTATGAAAAATGGGTTTACAACAATTAGCAGTCAAACTCAACAAGTCATCGATGCGAATAAAGATAAACAATTTGCGGGACGTGAAAAACCGGAAGAGTCTGATTTAAATTCAACCGGTTAAAAAGCAATCCCAGTCCTTGTGGGACGTGCTTGAATAAACAAAATTATTCAAATAAAAGGCTAGTCAAACCAATCAAATTGAGCTAGTATAAATTTAAAAAGATTTCCTGGGGTGTTCGTGGATGGGTTATGTCCCTGAGCCGATACTTAGAACTTTATAAATCGGTTTCCCGCCATTGGTGTGTAGGCTTGACCTTTGGCGTTTGTCGTGGACTAAAAGAAACCTAAAAATGGCGCTACCGGTTTCCTTTGGACCGTCCGGGTTCAGGACTACTACGTCGGCACTCTGGACCTTTCTCTTAAATCCAGTCTTTCCAATCGAGATAAATCAACACAGCAAACGCTTCGCAATCAACTCCGTCAACAAATTCGTAAAACACGAGCAAATTTACCGCACTTCAGCAGCAACAGGCGGAAGATTCCATTACTCAACAAGTCTCATTGAATTGAAGAACGAAATGCGCAGCATATTGCCTTATATGTTTCCTTTTGATGGAGAAATCTCCACAGATAAACTTATTAAAACTCTTTGGGCACAAGATAAGTACGTTTTATTTGCCCGTATTACATCCCTTTCAATCCTAACCATCTTTCTTTTTTACGTTATTTGCCAGATACACCGATGCTGAAAAATAAATTTGGCATTTGGGAGCCAAAACTCAATGTTCAGAGCGTATTGCCTTTAGAGGAATTGAATATTCTTTTTACACCACTTGTCGCTTTTGATAAACAAGGTATCGCCTTGGCATGGGAGGGTTTTGATGATCGTACCTTACAAAATTTGGCGAAATTCTTTCTTTTATCCTGTGGGATTAGCCCATCAATGTCAGCAAGTCGAACAGCTTCCAACTGAAGCTTGGGACGCCACTTCATCAAATCTTAGTCGTTTAAACCTATCAGAAGCAAGTTTGATGATTAAAAATTGTTGATTTTTCTCTTGAAATACAAAAAGGGTCTTGATTTAATAACTCGTAGGGGATGACCCCAAGAATTTAATCAGGAAGATAAAGCATATGAATATTGATACCCTCACAAAAATTCAACAAGCACTCAGTGAGAGCACAATCATTGGCGCTAGGTAAAGATAATCAGTTTATCGAACCAGTGCGTTTATTGACCACTTTTACGTCAACAAGACGGTTCAATTGCACCGGTTTGAGCAGCAAGTGGTGTGAATGTCTCGTTATTGGCTGCAATGAATTAAACGCAGAATTGAATAAATTGCCACAAGTGTCGTGGTAATGGCGGAGATGTGCAGAGATTCTCGTCAAATCAATTACTCAACTTATATGAATTTATGGGACAAATGAGCACAACACAAGAGTACGTGAGTTTCCAGTGACTGTTCATGAGAGCAGCTGCTTGAAGGCGTGGTGCAGTACAACGACACTTTGAAAAACCTGGTGCGAGAACGACGACAGCGATTCAACGTATTCGCGGAGGACACAGCGTGAATTCGTCAAAATGAAGAGCACGAACCAAGCTCTTGAAAATATACAATTGATTTAACAGCTCGTGCTGAAAGCGGCAAACTCGACCCGTGGATTGGCCGTGATGAAGAGATTCGTCGAGCCATTTCGGGTATTACAACGTCGTACCATTAAAATAACCCAGTATTAATCGGTGAGCCAGGTGTAGGTAAAACTGCTATTGTGGAAGGGTTGGCTCAACGGCTTGTAAACGGCGAAGTACCGCAGGCTTAAAAATAAACGTGTGCTTTCTTTGAGATATGGGTGCCTTGATTGCGGGGCAAAATATCGCAGAGTGGTACGAAAGAACGTTTAAAAGCGGTATTAAAATGAACTTACAAAGAAGTAGGTCGCGTGATCCTCTTTATTGACGAAAATCCATACCATGGTTTGGTGCAGTAAAACTGACGGTGCGAGTGGATGGCAGGTAACTTATTAAAACCAGAAGTTTGGCACGTGGTGAATTACCACACTGTGTGTGGGTGCAACAACGTTGAGACGAATATCGTCAATATATCGAGAAAAGATGCGGCGCTTTGAACCGTCGTTTCCAGTCTTTTGGTGGACGAGCCAGTGTAGAGGGAATACCATTGCGATCTCACGTGGTTTTGAAAGAGCGTTAAGAGGATCCAACACCATGTAGATATTAGCGAGCCCAGCAATCGTAGCGGCGGCAACACTTTCGCATCGTTCTACTCCGATCGTCAATTGCCGGATAAAAGCCATCGACTCTAATCGATGATAGCGGCTTCAGTGTCCGTGTGGAACTGACCCCAAACCCGAGCCGCCTCGATCGTCTTGAACGCCGCATCATCCAATTCAAAATTGGAAACAACAGGCATTACAAAAGAAGAAGACAAGCAAGCCGTCAAACGTTTAAGACATGTTAGAAAAGAACTTTCTGAAAAGAACGTGGGTATGCTGAGCTTGAAGAAGTCTGGAAGTCAGAAAAGAGCAACACTTTCGTTCTCAACACATCAAACAAGCGTTAGATGCGGCGAAAACTGAAATGGGACACAAGCGCGTCGTGCTGGCGATAAGCTAAAATGTCTGAGCTTCAATACGGTCGTATTCCTGAATTGGACAACTTGCAGCCGCTATGAAACCGGTGAAAGGCGAAAGCCATGAGCCTATTACGCTATCGTGTGACGGATGAAGAAATCACGGAAGTACTTTTCTAAAGCAAACCGGCATTCCAGTTTCTAAAATGATGGAAGGTGAGAAAGAAAACTCTACGCATGGAAGAAGAATGCACAAACGTGTAATCGGTCAGAAGAAGCAGTAGATGCCGTGAGCGAACGCGATTCGTCGGACCGTGCAGGGCTTTCTGATCCTAACCGCCCAATTGGTTCATTCTTCATTTTAGGGCCAACGGTGTAGGCAAAACCGAGCTTTGCAAAACGTTGGCGAAATTCCTCTTTGACAGCGAAGATGCGATGGTGCGGCTGATATGTCAGAGTCGGAAAACACAGCGTATCTCGTTTAGTGGGTGCGCCTCCAGGCCACGTAGGCTATGAAGAAGGTGGTTACTTAACTGCGAGGCTGCGTCGTCGTCGTCCATATTCGGTGATTTTATTGATGAAGTGGAAAAGCACATGCGGACGTATTCAATATCTTATTTAGCAAGTATTGATGATGGTCGTTTAACTCGATGGTCAAGGTCGTACGGTGGACTTCCGTAATACAGTGGATTATGACCTCTAACTTGGGTTCTGATTTGATCCAGGTAGCAAAGACGAAAGCTATGGCGAAATGAGCCCTAGTGATGTCTGTAGACCCAACATTTCCGTCCGAATTCATCAAACCGTATTGATGAAACTGTGGTATTCCATCCGCTTGGTAAAGACAATATCCGTGCGATTGCAAGCATCCAATTAGAACGTTTAGCAAAACGTATGGAAACCCGTGGTTACGAATTGGTGTTTACTCGAAGCGTTAGCTAGATTTCATTGTGAAGTGGGTTTACGACCCACTTTACGGTGCGCGTCCATTAAAACGTGCAATCCAACAAGAGATCGAAAATAGCTTGGCACAACAAGTTCTATTCAGTCAATTATTACCAGGTAAAGTAGTCACAGTGGATTATGTGGATGGCAGTTCAGCCAGACAATAATTTGTAATGAAAAAGCCATTTAGTGAAAGCTAAATGGCTTTTTATGCTTTGCGTAAAAGATAAAATAGGGTAGAATGACGCTGTTTATAGCGTATAAAAATGAGGATGACCGCACTTTTAAAAATTGTTTGGTTTCAGTGTCAGACCGTGCATCAAGTGGTGTGTATCAAGATCAGGGGATTCCAGAATTACAACAATGGTTAGAGCAAGCGTTGGTGGATCCTTTTGAAGCGGAAACTCGATTAATTCCAGACGAGCAGCCATTAATCGAACAAACGCTGAAAGAATTGGTGGATGAGCACCATTGTCATTTAGTGCTCACAACAGGTGGTACAGGGCCGGCAAAACGTGATGTGACACCCTGATGCTACATTTGCAGCGGTAGCCGATCGTGAAAATGCCAGGACTGGGTGAGCAAATGCGTCAGGGAGCTTACATTTTGTACCCACAGCGATTTTATCTCGTCAAGTTGGTGTGACTTCGTAAAAATAGTTTAATTTTGAATTTACCAGGGCAGCCAAAAGGCTATCAAAGAAACCTTAGAAGGCGTGAAAGATGAGCAAGGCAAAGTCTTAGTGAAAGGGATTTTTAGTGCGGTGCCTTACTGCTTTGCAATTAATCGACGGTATTTATATTGATACGAAACCAGAAGTGATTGCGAGCTTCCGCCCGAAAGCCGCATCGCCGTAAAATTTGGAGAAATAAGATGAAAAAATCGAAGCCATTATTAAACCATTTGAAATTAGATGATGGCGTGAAAATTTATCTGATATCGGCATTAGCGGAATGACGGTGACTGAAGTTCGTGGTTTTGGTCGTCAAAAGGGCATACAGAGCTTTATCGTGGTGCAGAATATCGGTGGATTTTCTGCCCAAAGTGAAAATCGAAATTGTCGTGCCTGATGATTTGCTTGAGCAATGCCTTGAAACCATTGTTGAAACTCTGCCAAACAGGGAAAATCGGTGATGGGAAGATCTTTGTTTATGATGTAGAGCGTGATCCGTGTTCGTACAGGCGAAGAAATGAGGAAGCCATTTAGTGGGAAAATAACTTAAATTTTAACTGCACTGTAGTCGCGATGGCAGCTTTAGTGATTGTGTTTGCGGGAATTAAATTGGCGGCAGAGATTGTCGCCTTTTTATTGGCATTATTTATCGCCATTATTTGTTCGCCAGTGATTAAAGCAATGACACAACGCAAAGTGCCGCATGGTATTGCTATTGCTTTGTTGTTTATCTTAATTTTAATTGTATTCTTTTCCTGGCGGGATTAATTAACAGCAGGTGCAGGAATTCACACGTTCTATTCCGCAATATAAAGTGCTGCTTTCTGAGCGAGTAATGACGTCATGGCGTTAGCTCAAAACCAAAATTGCCGATTGTGATTTTCGCGAAGCCATTATGGGAGCATTTTGATCCAGTGTGATCATGAACTTTGTGAGCCGTTTATTATTAAACTTTTCGGCGTGGTGACGAATGTTTTTGTGTTGATCTTAGCGGTGATTTTTATGCTGCTTGAAGCACCAACTGATGAAGCATACAACTTGCTTTAGTTTTAGTGATAATGAACATGATGTTGTCGCGGAAGAACATCACATCGATCGTATTTTTAGACGGTGTGATTAGTTATCTGGTGTAAACGGTGATTAGCTTATTGACAGGCGTCACGACTTGGATTTTGTTAGACGTAGCAGGTGTGCAATATGCGATTTTATGAGCAACCTTAAGCTTCCTATTAAATTAGCATTCCAAATATTGGTTCGATTATTGCCGCTGTGCCTATTATTGTTCAAGCTTTATTGCTAAATGGATTTGGTGGGTAAGGGCGTAACTGTCGGTATTATTGCATTAAATATTGTGATAGGTAATATTATCGAACCGAAAAATGATGGGAAAAACTTTCTAGGGCTTTCTACCTTGGTCGTATTCTTTTTCGTTGCTTTTCTGAGATGGTTGCTCGGCACAGTCGGTATGTTACTTTCAGTGCCGCCAACAATGGCGTTTAAAATTACCTTGAAAGCTCCGAATCAACGAAGAAATATGCGGCTTTATTAGGTGATGTAAACGACTAAAAGTGCGGTCATAAATGTCATACTTTTTAGCACATAAAAAGCCACCGTTATGGTGGCTTTCTTTTTATCTGATCGTCTAATAGATTAAGGTAAATCATCTACTTTTTATCCACTTTTTGGTGGAATCATGTGTTCACGGCGTAGGCCGATATCATAAGCAATCGCAATCGCGATAAAAAGATTGATGAATAGTACCAAAACCGATACCAATTAATAACGCTAATGAGAAGTTATGAATTGATGGACCACCAAAGAAGAATACAAGCAATCGACAACAAGAAGCGTTGGAGATGCCGCGATGAGTTCTCGATAAGGTGTGCGTTAAGGAAATATCAATAATATCGATGGTTTCTACACGGCGAATTTTACGGAAGTTTTCACGCACACGGTCGAATACCACGATACTATCGTTGATAGAATAACCCTACAACGGAAAGAATCGCCGCCACGAAGGTTAAATCCATTTCGACTTGTACATGCAGAGAATACACCGAGTGTAATCACTACGTCATGCGCAAGTGAGCAATACCACCAAAACCTAAACGCCATTCAAAAACGTGAGCCCACGTAAATCAATACTCATTGCTAGGGTTGCGGGGTCGCATAAACCGCACCTTGAGCCAGTTCTTCACCAACGTTTGGACCGACGAATTCGATACTGTTAATATGAATATTAGGATCAATCGTTTCGGAGCATGCTTTAACGTGATCACCAATAGCAGAATCGTTATTATCAGCTGGTAAGCGGATCATCACGTCTTGTACAGAACCCGTTGTTTGTACAATTGGACTTGGTACACCATTTTGATTTAATGTGCCACGGATTTTCTCAAATCAGCTGGTTAGAGAAGTGAGTATCAAATACCACACCACCGGTAAAACCAAGCCCCAGTTGAAGCCTTTTGTCACAATGAAGAAAAGGGAAATTGCCATTAAAATGATGGAAAAAGGTATAACCCACAAATCCTCTTCATAAATTCAGTGAGAGGGAATGGCACTTAATCCCATTCACTTCACGGATAAAATGTCCGTTTTTATCTTTTTGCAAATAATCTCATCTTATCCTACCTAAATTGATAATTTTTCAAGACGTTTACCGCCGTATAGGAAGTTCACGATAGCACGTGTTCCAGTAACGCTGTAAACATTGAAATTGCCACACCTAATGCAAGGGTTACTGCAAAGCCTTTGAATTGGGCCGGTACCCACAGCATAAAGAATGATTGCCGTTAAAATTGTAGTTAAGTTTGCATCGAAGATAGAGGTGAATGCACCGTTATAACCTTCGTTAATGGCTTGCTGGATTGGACGACCATTACGAATCTCTTCTTTGATACGTTCAAAAACTAAGTACGTTGGCATCCACCGACATCCCCAGGGTTAATACGATACCCGCAATCCCCTGGCATGGTGAGTGTTGCACCAGGTAGGATAGACATCAAACCGACTAATAAAAACGATATTAATCACCAAGGCAAAGCTTGCGATAATACCGAAGACTTTATAGTAAACCAGCATGAAGACAATGACGGCAATTAAGCTTTCCGCAGCTTGCATCAATACCTTGTTCTACGTTTTGAGCACCAAGAGAAGGACCGATTGTACGTTCTTCAACACCTTACTGGCGCGATTAATGCACCTGATTTTTAATAACATAGAAAGGTTTTGTAGCTTCTGCAGAACTGCTTTACACCTGTAATTTGAGTTAGAACTGAAGCGACCTTTTGAATGGTAGCAACGTTAATCACTTCTTTCACTTTTTCTCTAAAAATGGTTTTGCCATTTTCGTCCTTTTTACCGTTGTCTTTGTATTCTACATACAAGGTTGCCATCGGTTTTTGTAGTATTTTTGGTGGTTTGCGACATGATTTCGCCGCCTTTCACTGTCCAAGGTCACACTTACTTGTGGTGTGCTGGTGTTTTTGGTCTAAACCAGAACTTGAGTTGATGATGTGTTCACCACTCAATACTGCACGTTTTGTAAAGTGCAACAGGTCTACCTTGACGGTCATATTTGATTTCAGTCAGAAGGTAGCATACCACGAGCAGCCGATTCAGGGTTCACTAATGAATTCACAATACGGAATTCAAGTGTTGCAGCTACTAAGATTTCTTTTTGCACGCGCAGTATCTTTGAACACCCGGTAATTCGATTACGATACGTTCAGCACCTTGACGTTGGATAACCGCTTCGCTACGCCTTAATTCAGCGACACGTCGACGTAAAATCGTAAGTTTTGCTCGATCGCTGTTACGAGACTCTGCTACGATGCTTCAGAAAAGGGCAAGATTTAAGGTGTTGTCACCAATATCAGACACTTCAATGTTGGGTGTAACTCGACGAATAATACGCGCTGCTTTTGACATTTGGTCAGCGTCTAATGTGACCGTTGTACCAAATTTGTCACCGTTTTTAATTGCCGTAAATTGAATTTTTTCTTTACGTAATTCGCCACGTAATGTGTCTTGTAACTGTTCTTGACGTTTAGCCAAAGCAGAATTCATGTCCACTTCCATCAAGAAACGTACCCCACCACGTAAGTCCAAACCCCATTTCATTGATTTGCACCAATGCTACTTAACCAAGCTGGTGTTGCTGGTGCAAGGTTTAATGCTGTGGTGTAGTTGTCTGCCAAGTTTTTCTGCAATTTTATCTTTGGCAAGAAGTTGGTCATCTGTGTTGTTGAAACGGGCAAGAATAGAGCCATTTTCAAGAACGATGATTTGGTTGAAAGGTTATTTTCTTTTAGTACGTTTTGTACTTCAGTTAACGCGGTGGTGTCTGCTTGTTGTCCGCGAGTACCGGAAATTTGCACCTGCAGATCTTTTCACCATAGATATTTGAAGAGTATAAAGCACCATGGCGACCACAAGGATCACCATTAGATTCCTTCCATAATGGGTAACGATTTAACATGTTTTCCTTTAGGAATTTAAATTAGAGAGATTTTTCAGAACCTTTCGGTAATCGAAACGATGTAGTTACGGTTGAATCGTGATCTCAGTAGTATCGTTTAAAAGCTGATACAATTTTCAGCACCTTCGGTTACTTTGGTGATTTTACCAATCAAACCACCAGCGGTTAATACTTCAGTGCCTTTCGCTAATTCAGACATTAATTTTTGTGTTCTTTTGTTACGTTTTGCTTGTGGGCGGTAAATCATAAATAAAAATTAAACCGAAGATCACGAAAATAAATAACGTGGACATTGGGCTTTGTAGCTCCATTGTGTTTTCCTTTATAAATGAAAAAGTTAAAAGGTGCGTAAAATACCATAAAAACGGCATTCAGTAAAAAGCCGATGAAGGCAATAACACCTAGAATTTTTGGATTAATTGATTTTTCACAAACTTCGAAAGATTTGCTCGAAAAGCCAATACTGATCCACTAATCTACATTGATTTTCTCACAAAAACAACAAAATTTTCTACCGCACTTTGACGATTTAATTGCAAAACTAATTCATCATTCGTCGCTCAATTTGCCAAAGCCTTTTTCGCCGTTAAAATCGGAATCGGCAGGAAAGTGCGGTCAAATTTAATTGATATTTCATGATTTGCTTCATGACGAGCAAACATACTTCGCCCAGTACGTGAGTTGTTCTGTTGATAAATATTGCTTACCGCTCAAATAGCGGCTCTTCAAGGGCAATGTGTCTATCATAGCTCGCCACAAACAGCGTAATCAGCCTTTCATCTACATCAGTGCGTTTCTCAGCAATCAATTCTTCTAGCTGCTCAGAAAGCTTTGCCCAATTTTCATGCAAGGTAACGTGTTGTCGTTCTAATTCATCCACTGACTCTTTCGCTTGAGGTGCTTTTTCAATTAAAGCGGGAAGAAGTCTTTTTTCATCATCATGGTGAAGTGGAGCCGCGTGATTAAAATACTGCAAAATGGTTTTCACATCATTTAATCACAGCTTGATTCACGCCATTCTTTTCTAAATAGCCTGGAAGAATGGTGAGCTGCTTGCAAAAAGCGTTTCACCTTTGCTATGACAGGCATAAAGCATATCAATCGGCTCATTCCAGCGGCAAATTGTTGAGGTTCAAGGATTTGCATAAGGCTTCCTTCTTAAAAAGCGCGGTCAAAAAGCATTTCATTTTTCACTGCACTTTCATTAATTATGATTTATCCGCTACTGTAATGGTGGAACAGGTTTGCCCATACGAGCATAGAATTCCACCACAAAATCATCAAAACGATCGTCTTCAATCGCTTGACGAACTCTCCATTAAACGTTGATAATCAGCGTAAATTGTGAATGGTATTTAAGCGTGCACCTAAAATTTCACCGCATTTATCTAAATGATATAATAGGCTTTGGTGTAGTTTTTACAGGTGTAGCAATCACATTCTGAATCTAATGGACTCGTATCATCGCGGCATTTTTGCATTACGGATTTTAACAATGCCGTCTAGTCACGAATAAATGACCGTTACGTGCGTTACGAGTTGGCATTACGCAGTCGAACATATCAATACCACGACGTACACCTTCCACTCAAATCTTCCGGTTTACCCACGCCCATTAAATAACGCGGTTTATCAGCCGGGATTTGTGGGCAGATGGGATTCTAAAAATACGGTGCATGTCTTCTTTCGGTTCGCCCACTGCTAAACCGCCCACCGCATAACCGTCAAAGCCAATATTGACTAAGCTTTCTAATGATACTTTGCGTAATTCTTCAAATACGCCGCCTTGATAATACCGAATAGTGCATTTTTACTGCCCTAATTCATCAAAGCGATCGCGGCTGCGTTTTGCCCAACGAAGAGAGTATTTCATAGATTTTTCGCATAATCGAAAGTAGCTGGATAAGGCGACATTCATCGAAAATCATCACGATGTCAGAACCTAAATCATATTGAATTTCCATGGATTTTTCAGGCGAAAGGAAGATGCGTCACTGTTAATTGGATTTTGAATTTCACGCCTCTTCAGTGATTTTTGACGTAATTTACCTAAACTAAATACTTGAAACCGCCACTGTCAGTCAAAATCGGGCGATGCCATTGCATAAAGTCGTGTAAAATCACCGTGTTTACGCATCACTTCTGGCCTGGGCGAAGCCATAAATGGAAGGTGTTCCTGGCAAAAATTTCTGCGCCTGTCTGCACGCACTTCTTCTGGTGTCATGCCTTTACGGTGCTATAAGTGACCCACCGGCATAAAACGCAGGGGTTTCTACGCTGAACGTACCTTGTGGACGTTCAAACACCAGCGACCACGACGCACCGCCGCTGGTTTTATCTAATTCATATTTTCATTTTTCCTCAACGAATCAAAACAGTTCGTAGGTTGTTATTCATCAAAAAGCCTGTTAGTACAGGCTTCGATAGGTATTTTCATGAGTTGGTTGAAAAATAAGTCAAACCACTTATTCTAAGCCTTCTACATTGGGATTTTTAGTAACGAACATCGCATCGCCATAACTGAAAAAACGGTAGCGATTTTCGACCGCACTTTTATAGGCGTTCATGGTGTGACTAAAGCCTGCGAAGGCAGACACCAACATAATCAATGTACTTTCGGGTAAGTGGAAGTTGGTAATTAACGCATCCACCACACGGAACGATTTTGCCTGTAAATAAAATGGACGTATCTGAAAAATAAGTTCACTAAATCTGGGTTGCCATTTTCTTCTGCCGATAGGGCAGCGGTTTCAATGGAACGCACTGATGTTGTGCCTACCGCAATGACACGTTTGCCCGCTTTCGTTTCGATAATGGCATTAGCAGACTTCTTGAGAAAGCTCTACATATTTCTGCATGCATAATGTGATCTTCAATATTTTTCAACACGCACAGGTTGGAATGTGCCCTGCGCCCACGTGCAAAGTCACAAACCAAAATTGACGCCTTTTCGTGTAATTTTTGCAACAGTTCATCATCAAAGTGTAATCGCCGCTGTGGCGCCGCCACCGCGCCTGGCACTTTGATTATACACGGTTTGATAGCATTCTTGATCCGCTTCTTCATCTGGGCGATCAATATAAGGCGGCAACGGCATATGACCGATTTCTGTAACACATCGCTAATATTGCGACTTCTCATCCGCTAATTCCACTTCAAAAGCGTATCTTGACGACCAACCATAATGGCTTTTACGCCATTATTTTCACCGAGCTTATCTTCGCCTAAAAAAATAAATCAGCACCTTCTTTCGGAGCTTTTGATGAACGAATATGCGCTAAGAAATGGTGTTCACTTAAAACACGTTCCACCAACACTTCAATTTTTCCCGCCGCTGGCTTTTTACGACCAAACATACGAGCAGGGATCACGCGTATTGTTAAAAATCAACAAATCACCCTTCGTCGATTAAATCCAATACATCCGTAAAAATGCGGTGAGAAATTTCCCTGCTTTTCGCCATTGAGTTGTAACAAGCGACAAGAAGAGCGATCTTCTTTAGGTAACGAGCAATCAGCTCATCTGGTAAGTCAAAATGAAAGTCAGAAACACGCATAATTGTAAATCATGAAAGCTAAAAATGGGGCATAGTCTAGAGCTATTCGGAGGAAAGAACAAGAGCCCTTTCAAAAAGGTGAAAGGGCAAAATATTTGAGTCATACTATGAGTTGTTGAATTAACAAATCAGGTATGGGATGTATTATAGTGCATTTTAACAAATGCAACAATTTTAACAAATTAATTGTGTGGATTACGTGTTGGTGTTGACCGTTACGCATCAACAAGGCATAACTCGTTGGATGTCTTGTGGCACATCTAAAAGACAAAATGGCCATCGCTAGGCGTAGCTTCCACATTTTCGTTTTTGCGATTGAGCATTTTTCAATCTTAAAGACGATATTGCCTTGCGGGGGTCATCATTTCCACTTCATCACCAAGCAAGAATTTATTTTTCACCGCCACTTCAGCTATGCCTTGTTCGTTACGTTTTACCGGTAAATTCACCGACAAATTGTTGGCGTTCAGAGATAGAGTAGCCATATTCGTAATTTTGGTAGTTCATCGTGCGTATGGCGACGTAAAGAAACCTTCGGTATAACCACGGTGTGCGCGGATTCCAACGTATCCATTAAGCTTTCATCAAATGGTTTGCCCGCAGCCGCATCATCAATGGCTTTGCGATAAACTTGAGCGGTTCTTGCAGCAGTAACAGAAGGATTTAGTACGGCCTTCGATTTTTAAAGAATGCACACCGCGCGGTCAATTTTTCCACGTGTGTACGGCACGTAGATCTTTCGAGTTCATAAAGTAGGTGCCGTGCTCGTCTTCGAGCGGTCATTTGCTCATCGGGCTTTTTGTGATTCGGTGAAAGGAAGACTTTATCCGTTACTGCACCTTCGCCCGTTGGTGCCACGTTTTCACTTCGATTTGTTGAGTGGGGCGATTTTTCGGCACGATGTTGCCCACTTCATCCGTGGTGCCTTCTTCCATTTTGTATTCCCAACGGCAAGCATTAGTGCAAGTCCCTCGGTTTGATCGCGTTTGCTGATATAGCCAGAAAGCAGACGCAACGGCCAGAATACGCCATGCATAACGCACCGTGTACGAAAAATTTCGAGTTCGATATCGGGCTACATGTTGGCGAATTTCAGCGATTTCTTCAATGGACAATTCGCGCGATAAAATCACACGCGTTAACCCCATTTGTTTCAGAATTTTACCGTTGCCCAGTTTACCGCATCTCGCTTGCAGAAAGATGAATATCAATATCTGGGAAGTTTTCACGCACCAACATGATTAAGCCTGGGTCAGACATAATTAAGGCATCAGGGCCCATGTCGATCACAGGTTGTAAAATCTTTGATAAAGGTTTTTGAGTTTGGGAGTTGTGTGCAATGTTTACGACCACATAGAATTTGCCAAGTGCATGGGCTTCATCGATCCTCGATTTTTAAATTGGCATGATTAAATCTCATTGTTGCGTACACGTAAGCTATAACGTGGTTGGCCTGCATAACAGCATCTGCGCCATAGGCAAAAGCGTAGCGCATGTTTTTGAGTGAGCCCGCAGGGGAGAGTAACTCAGGTTTAAATGGGGTTGTCATACTGCTCTCTTGTCTGATTTCAGGTCAGTAGCTTTGCTTTTTGGCAAGCCGTATTAAAGGCCTGTATTTTAGGCGGATTTTAGGGATTTGTAAAAGCAAAAGTGCGGCTGGTTTTTTCGATTGTTTTTAAGGCTAGAAATAAAAAGGCGAACCATTCGTTCGCCTTATCATGATGAGCTTTAATTAAATCGCCCAGCCGCCAGCATAGAATGCGACAGCACAACAGCGATGATAATTGTGCCGATGTTGAGTTTTTCACATCGCCACCACGATACGACCGATAACCAATGACGCAGCCAAGCATGATGCCCGTTACGATGTTTGCCGTTAGCACGATGAATACCGCGCAAACAGCTCGCTCATTGCGCCCACGAAATCATCGAAGTTTAATTTGCTTACATTGCTTAGCATTAATGCCCACATACATTAACGCCGGTGCAGTTGCGTAACCTGGCACCACGAATGCAAGTGGTTGGAAGAATAACATTAATGAAAGAATAATACGCGACCACGATAGCGGTGATACCTGTTTTACGCCTGCGGCTGTCCCCGCTGCTGATTCGATATAGACAGCGGCTGGCGCAAATACATCAAACCTGAGAATAAGCTACCACAGAGTCAGAGGTTAAGCGCTTTGCCACCGTTGATGATTTGCCCGTCTTTATCTAATAGGTCAGCTTGTCCTGCCACGCACGAATAGTACCTGTTGCATCAAATACGGCGGTCATCACTAAAGCAAAAACAATCGGTAAAGCAGCTGGTTGTAAAGCGCCTGTAAATCTAATTGTAAGAAAAAGTGAGTCTCACCAAAGGTTGGCATTTTTGAAGATTTGGCCATTGAATGTTACGTTTGGATCGAAGATTAAACCCATGAGTAAGTGCGATGATGACCCATAAAATTCCGCCTTCACTTTCATTTTTCTAAGCCGATAATGAATGCAAGACCGATTAAAGACATCATTACTGGGAACGAGGTGAAATCGCCTAATTTAACCGGTAAACCCTGCTTGGTTGCCGACCACTAAGCTACGCGCATTTGCGGCGATTAAAAGTGCGAACAAGCCGATCCTGATCCCCGCACCGTGCGCAATACTTGATGGTAGGTTACGAGATCCGATGAACGAATACCTGTTGCAGAAATTACAGGTGAACACCAAACCCATGAGGAATACGGCACCTAATGCTACAGGAATAGAAAACATGTTGACCAATCACTAAGCTAAATGCGGTGAAAGCGAGTTAATGAAATGGCACAGCCGATCGCCATTGGCGCATTTGCCCAAAGCCGATTAAGATCGAACCAAGCCCCGCCACTAAACAGGTTGCGATAAACACCGATTCTGCCGGAAAGCCTGCATCACCAAGCATTTTAGGCACAACAATCACGGAATACACCATGGCTAAGAAGGTGGTTAAACCCGCGATGATTTCTCGACGAACCGTTGAACCGCGTTTGCTGAGTTCAAAGGTCTAAACTTGACATAAAAGTCCCCTAGGTTAATAATCAAAAAGACGCTATTTTATAGCAAATTATTTAAAAGTAAACGTTTGCGCAATCGTGTCAGTCTGGCGGGAAAGTGCGGTCAGTTTTGAGGATGTTTTTCGATATTTTTATCGACTAAAAACTGCTATACTCTGAAAGTTTTTAACGTAATCAGGAAAAACAATGGCTGATTTAATCACTTTTAACGCCAGGCGATGTGATGCCGGCATTATCAATGTGGTAAATGAAATTCCAGAAGGTAGCTGCCACAAAATCGAATGGAACCGTAAAGTTGCAGCGTTCCAATTCAGACCGTGTTGAGCCAGCGATTCGCAAAACCAACTAACTATGGTTTTATTCCACAAACTTTAGACGAAGATGGCGATGAGTTAGATGTTTTATTATTAACCTCGCCAACCACTTGCAACGGGTGTATTCCTAGAAGCAAAAGTAATCGGTGTGATGAAATTCTGATGACGGTGAAGTGGACGATAAAATCGTTTGTGTGCCAGCAGATGATCGCGATACAGGCAATGCATACAATAGCCTTGCTGATGTGCCAGCGCAATTAATCAAACAAATTGAATTCCACTAATAACTACAAAAGCATTGAAAAACCAGGTTCAACGAAAGTGACTCACTCAGGGCGATGTAGAAGAAGCGAAAGAAGTGATTCGTGAATCAATCAAACGTTGGAATGAACGTTAATTTTTCATGTTAATGAATTAAAAGGCACCAACTTGATGCCTTTGTTTTTATGTATCTATAAGCAGTGCGGTCAAAACTGACCGCACTTTTGTCTTATTGAATATCGTTAAATGAGAAACGCAATCTCGCATTAACATTATTGGCTTTCGTATCGTGGTTATAAGCACCTTGATAGCCGACTTTCACACTCAATACTGGGTGAACTGCGCTTGTAATGCCACACCTGTCGTGACGACATTTTTCACCTCTTTACCATAAAGATTCGCTACACCTTTGGTTATTGATAACTCGCTGCCTTCAGCGGCTTTATCTTTTATGGAAACGATGATAAGCCACATCACCTAATAGATTTAATTGAACGCCACCGATTGCAAATGGAATGGATGGACGTAAACCCGCAGAGAGGACGATTAAATCACGATTGTTGTTCTTTAACCGCACTTCGCCTTTTGTCACACCTTCGTTTTTGATGTAGCATACTACGCCGGCATAAGGTTCAATCGCAAAATGTTCGCCTTTTAAGTCAGTGTAGGCTAGTTCAGCAAAGACATTTTGTGTTTGACTATGGCTTTTCACGCCTTGTGCAAATTCAGCCCGTTGTTCAGTGTTTACCCCAGCTTTGAATAAAGCCACTAGTGTTAACACGTTGAAACGATGTTCAGCTGTTAAGCTTCAAATGCACGGCACGATCTTTCGAGCGCGGTCAATTTTATGACTGTTTTGTGTTGAACCAACAAATACACCTACATGTTTGTTTGTATCAATAGTTGCATCAACACATACGTTGATTGTACGCATGGCTGCTTAGCTATCTGTGCTGAAGTGGGTGAAGGTGCCACTTGTCCAAATTTGTGTGCCTGCACCGTTGAGCTCTGACCGCACGGTTGGGCGTTGCTGACGAAGCTAATCAGCCGTTTAACACATTGTGTTGTTGAGTCGCGAGATCCTCATCATAGCTTAAACGAGCAAAAGCGATGCGAGCATTCTCTTTCAGTTCCCAAAAACAAGGCTTTTGGTAAGCAGGACTGTTTGTTGCTGCATCTAAGGTGTTGGCGATAGCCGCTTCATTTTCAGTGGTTGCTGCAGATGAAAGCGGCTTTCTGGAACGGTCACTTTCAACGTATTCGCATTACTTTCATTTTTCACCGTAAGGAAATCATAAGTGCGAGTGTTTCAACTACCGCATTTTCAGCCCTACAAATGAGCCAGAGCCTGTACTGAAACCACTTTTTGTGGATCTTGTTGCAATGATGAGAGAATTTCTTCGTCAAATTTATTTGGCACTAAAATAGAGCCATCTGCAAAAAGTTGCATTGACGTTAGCAATACCATTATTCAGTAAGAAAGACCACCTTTTTCCACTGTTGCAGTGACCGTTTTCGCGGTGCTGGTTAAGGTTTCGGTGACAAATCCATTCTCACTTGGTTTAGTGACTTCCGCTTTCGGTAACACTTCCAATGTTGCACCTTGTTTTACGATGACTTGTTGTGCCGAACCAAGGGATTGATTTAACCCTGAAAGCTGACCTTCATTCACGGTAATTGCCCGGTGAAGCTGCTATTACCCGTGAGCGTTAAGGTGCCAGCCCCATTTTTAGTTAATGCACCAACGTAGCCTTGTGCGGCACGTTCATTGCGAGCGGCTTCACGCGCTAAACCGACTTGATATTCAGCTTTTTCTTCAGCTGTCGCCCCTGCACGATTTTTGCATTAACGCTTGTAATTCTGCTTTGCGCGTTGTCCAAGTGGCAGCTTCAGCTTGATCTTCGACTTGACGTGCTTTGTATGGCTTTATCGCTAATATCATTTGACCAAACATCATTTTGATTGAGGTTGATTTCACGTTCCCTAAGAATTGACCTGGGCCAAACATGGCTTTACCAGATCCAAAATCCCCAACCCCAAACGTTACTCGGTACACCTGTTCAGCTTTCCCAACGTTCCAACGGTTTACCTTCAAGCCCTTTACGAAGCTGTGGTTTGTCTCGCCGTAGTGAGCATCAACATCGCGTGCTTGATCGGTTGTCATGCATGGATAGCGAAAGCAATGACACCCTAACGCACCACTTACATGATGCGCCGCCATTGGAAGTACCACCAGCCGATTTGTAGATAGGTCACCATAAGTGTCGTTGTCTTGTAATTGAATATAGGCGAATAGATGTTGGCGATGGCGCTGCAATCGTCCACCATTTTGAATGGCCAGCGAGGCTAAATTTTGAATATCTGCGCCTCGCTTTTTCATCACTCACATCGTCATTCGAATCATTAGGATAGCCTTCACCACCGACTTGCCCCGTGACGTTTACCCAGTATTTTTCTGCATCAGGGTCTGAAATATGGCAACATGGCACGCGTAAAAGATTCAGCCATCATACTGCGGTTACCCGCTGTAAAGACTTGAATCACTTGTTTATTTTTGCCACTTCATAGCCGCATCGATAAAGTTTTTCTCACCACTGGTGACAAATTGATAATAAGCTTTTTCAGCTTCGCCCAATTACTTAAATAAATATGTGCTGCGACTGGAAATTGATCGGTGCTTACATCATAATATTGCACGCCATATTCAGGCACATCACGCCAATCATATTTTGGTTTATAGCCCAAGGCACCGGCAAAGGATGAATTGACACGACGGTTTGAACCCAACTGTTATTAATCACTTTTGGCACCGGCATCCGCTAGGGCAGTAGCTTTGTAAGAAGAAATCATAGTCTTGGTTTGGACCATAGGTCGCGTTGTCGTTACCACCCGTGTTGGCAGAATACAAATTAGCTCCGAAATGCCACACCATGCATTTCGTTGCCATCACGGCTTGCCGCCATTGTCCCGCCAACATGCGTACCGTGCGCATCATTGCATATTTATGCCATGCCCCGTCAATATTGAAGGCTTCACCTTTAGTGAAAGATGCCATTATCTGTGATCGAAATTCGCTTTGCCGTTTTTACGGGTTCGTTTTTTACACTCGACCATTTCCCACCGATGCATCGGATAACGCATGCCATCTTTACTATAAGTCCCTTCCGTTTTTACAACGTGATCCGACCGTCTTGAAATTCAGGTGGTTTAATAGCACACCTGAGTCCATCACACCGATTTTTACGCCTGAACCATTAAAGCCAGGCGCACAAGCCGTGGAGGCATTCATTGAGGTTAAGCCCTCAGTCTTTGAGGTATTCAGCGCTTTCCAACTTTTTGGTATCACTGGCTTAGCCTTTGTTCAGAATAAGCGGCTGCATTCGCAGCATACCAACCAACAAGTAGTGCGAGTGCGGTAAGTGTTTGAGGTTTCATATTGTCTTCTTTATCTTTTTGATTTTAGGAGACTATTATTCGCCCTCATCGCGAAGCGCTTCAATGACTCAAATCAAAAATTCCAGAGAAAAATGTTTATTCTAGACAACGATCACACCAAAGTGCGGTCAAAAAGAGGGATAAATTTGTGTATCGTAGAAATCAATGTTATAATCTGCGAACAAAATGATTAGGAGCAAACCATAGCGATTTTAGTAACAGGTGGAGCTGGCTATATCGGTTCACACACCGTGGGAATTATTAAAATGCAACAAGCAGCAGTGGTGTTGGATAATTTATACACCTCCCAAAATCTTTAGAACGTGTAAAAGAAATCACAGGCAAAGACGGAAATTTTATGAGGGCGATATTTTGAGATCGTGCTTTATTACAAAAATCTTTGCTGAAAACAGCATTCAGTCGGTAATTCATTTTTGCGGGTTTAAAAGCCGGTGAAAGTGTCCAAAACCGGCTGAATACTATATGAATAACGTATCAGGCAACGATTGTTTTGATTCAAGAAATGGAAAAAGCAGGCGTGTGGAACTTGTATAGTTCATCTGCAACGGTTTATAGCGATCCGAAAATCATTCCAATTACAGAAGATTGCAAAGTGGGCGGTACAACCAACCCTTACGGTACATCTAAATACATGGTGGAACAAATTCTGACCGATGTGCGAAAGCTGAACCGCAATTTAGTATGACGATCTTGCGTTATTTCAACTCAGTAGGTGCTCACGCAAGCGGCTGATTGGTGAAGATCCAAATGGTATTCCAAATAATCTATTGCCTACATCAGCTAGTTGCTCATTGGTAAATTACCACAACTTTCCGTGTTTGGTAGCGATTATGATACTCATGACGGCACTAGGTGTTCGTGATTATATCCATGTGGTGGATTTAGCGATTGGTCACTTAAAAGCATTAAATCGCCATGAAAATGATGCGGGTTATACATTTATAACTTAGGTACAGTACTGGTTATTCTGTGCTTGATATGGTGAAAGCGTTTGAACAAGCGAACAATATCAAAAATTCCATATCGTCTTGTTGCACGTCGTCCTGGGCGATATTGCAACATGCTATTCCGATCCTAGTCTTGCAGCAAAAGAGTTAAATGGACAGCTGAACGTGGTCTTGAGCAAATGATGAAAAGACACTCGAATTGTATAATCCGAAAGGATACCGAGATTAATCTCACTTTGTTAGGGCGAGTACATTCCGCCCTTAATATTTCAATCAGATAAAACACGCTTAAAAATAACCGCACTTTATGTCAGAACAATCCCTTTCTAGTCAAATATTTACCCGCAAAATGCTGATCTGTGTCTTCACTCGATTTAGCTCGGCTTTACCACTTTTTGTGTTATTGCAAATGTTGCCGGTATGGCTGACAGATAAAGGGCTTTCCGTTGAATTAATCGGCGCATTGACAGGGGTGATGGTGCTATGGTTTGAAGTTTTATGGGCACCGTTATTAGATCGCTATTTTCCGCATTTTTAGGGCGTCGTCGTAGTTGGTTATTGATTTCTCGCGATTTTGCTGATTTCACTTTATGCGATAAGTCAGTTTGATCCGTGGCTGAGTTAAGTATGGTGGCTAAAATTGCCACATTTATTGCCTTTTTCTCTGCGACACAAGATATTGTACTCGATGCTTATCAGTCGAAATTTTTAACGGATAATGAATTAGGATTGGGAACACCATCCACTTAATGCTATCGCGTTGCAGGCTTAATTCCAGGCTTCGCTTTTATTTAGCGACGATTTATCCATGGGAAAAACCGTCTTTTTATTGACCGCACTTTGTATGTTAGCGGGCATATTTATGACGCTCTTTTAGCGAAAGAACCGCAGATTGTCACAGGTCGATCGTGATCAACCTTTCTATATGGTGTTTTGGATACCTTTGAAAGAGTTCTTCCAACGCAAAGGTGTCGCCCGCCATCGGTTTTTACTCTTTTTGTTCTTGTATAAATTTGGTGATTCATTTGCCACTACGTTACAAACGAAATTCGTCTATGACATGGGCTTTGAAAAAGAGCATATTGCGTTGGTGGTAAAAGCACTTCACTTTGGGCGAGTATCTCGCCGGTCTCGTGGCGTGATTATGCTACGCCCTAGGTATTAACCGCGCATTATGGGTATTTTGTATCATCCAATGGATTACTATGTGGATTTATCTGGTTAGCTGCATTTGAGCATTTTGACCAAATCGGTGCAGCTGAACTTTGAAATTAGGTTTCGTGATCGCGGCAAATATATCGGTGTCGGTCTGGGCACGCTGCCTTTTGTTGCTTTTTATGGCTCGTGAAACCAATCCGCTTTATACTAGCCACCAGTTAGCCTTATTTACCAGTCTTTCTGCTTTACCGAGCAAAGGGCTTGGTATGTTATCGGGTTACTTTAGTCAAAGCAGTAGGTTACTATCATTTTTCTGGATTTGTTTATTCCTCGCTATCCCAGGAATGATTTGTTTATTCTGGTGGCGCCATGGAATGAAAAAGCTTAAAATAAAATAAAGTGCGGTCAAAATTAACAGACAAATCATTTGACCAAACAAGGGCTTTTAACGGTATTTTAACAGGTCTATTATTTATTGGAGATTCGTATGAAAAATTATTCTTTTAGTGCACCTGGTGCAGGAAAAGGCACACAAGCGCAATTTATTATGAACAAGTTTGGCATCCCACAAATTTCAACAGGATATGTTCCGTGCAGCGATTAAAGTGGGTACAGAATTAGGCAAACAAGCAAAAGCATTAATGGATGAAGGGAAATTAGTACCGAATGAATTAACCGTGGCGTTAGTAAAAGATCGTATTTCAACCAGATTGCGCAAATGGTTTTTATTGGATGGTTTTCCTCGTACGATTCCACAAGCGGATGCGTTAAAAGAGTCAGGCGTGAAAATTGATTACGTTTTAGAGTTTGATGTACCGGATGAAGTGATCGTTGAACGTATGAGTGGTCGTCGCGTACACCAAGCGTCTGGTCGTTCTTATCATATCGTTTACAACCCACCAAAAGTGGAAGGTAAAGACGATGTGACGGGTGAAGATTTAATTATCCGTGCCGATGATAAACCAGAAACGGTGTTAGATCGTTTAGCGGTTTACCACAAAACAAACCAGCCCATTGATTGATTATTACCAAGCTGAAGCAAAAGCAGGTAATGGCGAAATATTTCCGTTTGATGGTACCAAAAGTGGAAGCTGTGCCAAGAATTAGATAAAAATCTAGTTAAAAAGATTGAAAACCGACCGCACTTTGAAGAGAAAAGTGCGGTTAATTTTTCAAAAAGGATTTTGAGATCGTCAACTGAGATCGCATCTGGGGACGTTATGAGCAAGAAAAAACAATAACATTGACGATTTCGGCTATCGCTAGTGGCATCGGATCGGCGCAATTTTATACCAATCGACAAAATTGATCAGGTAATAAAAATTTCCTTACTCTTTGGATAATCAAGCGACATTAAACGTGACACAAACCGCGAAAAACTTTTTATTCGTGAGTTAATCTTTGCAGCGTAAAAATAGTGAGTCGAAAAACACAGAGTGATTTCAACCGAGCTTACCGCGTTGCCTTTCTTTATTACGGCTGAGTCACTGTTATCCGATCAATTAGTTCGTCAATTAAATAAAACATTAAATATCACGATTGATAAAAGTACAATTAACAGTAAATTTTCGCCAGTAGGGGATTATTTACAGTCTGATATTTTGACGGAATTCCGTGATTTTTGCGAATAAGTCCCAAAACCTTCTCTATCGGTCTTCATTTCTTATAAAGAAGTTGAGCTGAAAACAACCCTTAGCGGTTTTAATTACGATAAAGGCACTAAACTGGAACAAATTGAAGGTGAAGTTTCATCTAGTACCTATCGGTGCAAAATCAGTATGACCTATCAAGCATAGAATTAACCGCGAAAGAAATGCCGAATTAGTTGTTAAATGGTGAAAATACATATTTACCTTTGAAAAATGCGACTTACCATTTTGATGAAAACCAGGCGAGGCAGATAAAGCGTGATCTGAGCACAAAATTCAGCAGTGATATTTTGCGCGTAGCCACTAAAAGCCGCACGACGGAAGAAAGTCAGCAACAGCAGGGTGGTTTTAAATTTATTAGTTAAGCAAAACGGTGTGCCAAGTTCGATCAATTTTCATCATGAATTTAAAAATTATGATGGTTCATTACATTGAAAAGATGGCGTCAATTTGTTAACAAAAATTTTTACACCACGATCGTTTTGATAGTTCGTTATCTGTGCTTTCTGTTAATGTGCCTAAAAATAATCAACCTTACTTTAACTTACAAAATGCAGGTCTGAACTTAAGTTGGCGAATACGGATTTTAACTCAAAGCCAATGTGGATTTTAAACTGAATGTTGAAAGCGTGAAGCAAACGCCTCGCTGATGAAGAACGTAAATGGGAAGCCAAAGGTGGTGGGTTAATATTCAGTTAGATGATTACAATGTGGCAAATGAACTGCTTTTTGTACCATTTTTATTAGATACCATTGCAGAGAAAGAAGCACCAGCAAAAGACAATAAAGATTTTCTAGAAATGCAAAAGATAAATGGGTAAAGAATTTAGTGGTAAAACCAATATTGAAGCACGCATTAAAATCATTTAATATGGCCGATTTGAGCTTGATAACGTATCAGCCAGTGATAAGACGGAAACATTAGACAATGACCAATATAATGAACATATCACATTGTCAGCGAATAAAATTGGTTATCCCAGTGCTGGCTTGCAATTTGAAAAAGTAGCAGGCGATGTACCATTTAAAATTAACCATAGTAAAGCGCATTTATCAGCAAGATTTTGCTCTGTGCCTTTCTATGGTGCGTTGTGCAGTACGCATTTAACATCTGCAACATTTGATAAGCATATTAAAAACTCCTGGAAAGAGCTCGATTTAATCGTCGATAATGCAACGTTAAATTTCAATTTAAATACTTATCCTGAAACCACTGCTTATCCAGTTAAATTGGAAGTCAGTGGTATTGTGCCTCAAGTGCCAGAAGATGATTCATCGGATATGATTCCTGATAATATTGAAGGTGCATTTAATCTGACATTAAGCAAAATAAGGTTTGATGACCAAAATGAAAAAGCCTTAGCGATTAGCGAAAACATACTTTTTGGCAATATTTAAGTAGCTGTGAAATATGATGGTAAGCTCATCGAGAATTTGTGGAAGAAGGCGATAACTATGTTTCTAGAGGAAAAATGGAAAATGGCTATTTAATTAATGGTCGAACAGTGAAGATCTTCGTCAAGAAAGCATGATGGAAACCGATCGAGGGAAGAAGGAAAGCCTCGCCGCAACCGACTAGTTGAAAGGATGATACATGACCGCACTGAGATTCAATGCGGTCATTTTAACTTTTGATTATTTCACCAATCCACCACTTGCTTGTAAATCGCATGGTAGGAAGAGCGAACAAATGGACCATCAAGCCGCATGTTCAAAGCCCATTGAGTTGGCTTTTATCACGGAATTCATCAAACTCTGCGGTGTAGGCATCAGCGTGCAACCGGTAAGTGATAGCGACTTGCTGGAGATATCGACAGCAAGCATGGTTACGCCGTTTGCATGTAAGTCTTCCATCACTTCAAGAATTTCTTCTTCATTAGTTTCACCTAATCCAACCATTGCCTCGATTTAGTTGGAATGTTTGGGGAACATTTCTTGAAATCATGAAGCATCAAAGACCATTGATAATCGGCACCCGGACGAATTTCTTTATATAAGCGTGGCACATTTTTCCAAGTTATGGTTGAATACATCCGGTGGATTGTCTTTTAATTTTTCTAGGCTTTATAATACGTCACGGAAATCAGGCACTAAAATCTCAATTTGGTGACTGGATTAATGCACGTATTCTTTTACACATTCAGCAAAATGGCCAGCACCACGATCAGGTAAATCATCACGGTCTACAGAGGTAATACCATCACAACTTCACTATCTTGGATGGTTTCAGCTAATTTACTGGTTCATCTGATCGGGTGGTAAGGGTTTACTGCTGCAACATCACCAGAAAGGGCAGCGACGAGTACAAATTGCGCCTAGAATCATAAAGGTTGCCGTGCCATGGTTAAAGTAATCGTAGAAATTTGGGCAAGACGCTCTTCGCTACAGAATGTAGGGCTATGATCGACGCATCCCATTTTTAATCGTTTCGATTTTAATGAGCTAGACGGCAATTTGATCTCATCCATTCCGGCTTTTTCAATAATTCTTTGGTTAGATCGATATTTTAACAGGGATAATTGATGTTTTGCAGCATCGCGGTATTTTCACCGCGTTCCATTTTAAAAGAGCGTTGACATTGTTCTTTCTCTTTAAAGAAAATGCCTGATTCAGGCATTTTTAAAAATGTGTTATAAAAGTGAATGTTATAAATGAAGACATAGCCCAAAAGTTCAAGGATTCAGTGTGAGTAATTTGGGAAACCTTTGTCAAGTGTCCTTGCTCTTCTTTACCAATAAAGTCGGCAAGCTGGACACATTTCAAAGCCCTGCATAGCCACAAGGATTATTAATGTAATGGAAAAGGAGTGAGGATCCATATTGATATTAAATGCCAAACCGTGGAAAGAGACGGCCTTTACGGATGCCGTAAACCTAATGAACTGATTTTGCCATCACAGACTACGCCAGGCATCAGGTTTGGGATAACCTTCAATGCCATAGTCTGCAAGGGTTTCTCACAACAGTGTTCAAGTGTGGTCACTAATTGACGGACAGTTTAAATGTTCACGGACGTTTAATATCAATGAGCACATACAGCCGATCTGCTGACCTGGGGCCATGATAAGTAATTTGACGCCGCGATCTCGATTGAACCATCGTGAAGGTCGCTGCTATGTAACACAGTGTTCCGGTTTGCCGGCTTGGCGCAATGTAGAAAACAGGATGATGCTCGACAAAGCTTCAAATTTCATCAGTCGTTTTCTGTATTTCGGTTATCGGTGAATTTCCTGCATTTTTGTGCCAGATCTCTTGGATAATCTTGTAATCCCTAGTTGACGGACAATTAACTGTTTTGTTCATCTTGAGATAACCATCTTGACACCTTTCCACTTTAGCAAGCTCTTTGTAAAGGGTTTCTTACTTGCTCAAAGTTTTGTGCCACGATATCAATTGAGCAGAATTATAGGTTCCTTTGCTGCTGCGTTTTCCTTTTGGAATATAATCACCCGGTAAATATTTTTGTATCACCGCAACGATGTCTTGCGCTGAGCCTTCACGGTTAACACCTGCGACTTTTAAAATGTCAGTGCAGCGAATTCCATTACTCTTTTAGTTTTTCATAATCATTTCGATGGTCATATTGCATCTCTGAGTTTAAGAGTAAGGTGCATGAATCAGATAAATTCACGCACCCACGTAACTTTATTGATGTGACATAAACAAGGAAGTGCGGTTAATTTTCAAGCGCCTTTAATCAAATAACTCGCGATTGTTAACACCTAACCAGTCCCAACCTTTACCTAAGAAACCACCTTCGTAATGCGTCTTCGAAGAGCGACATTATGGTGCCACATCCTTGCCATACTAGTTGATAAAGCTTGATTTTACCAATCTGACCTTTGTTAGCTAAAGGTGCTTGTAAGTATTTGTTATCTAATTCTGTAACGATGCTTTTAAGTCTGCTTGTTTTCCTTTTGGCACTGTAATAAAGCCATCTTGTAATAAACCGATTGAACTTCACCTTTATCACCGTAGTAAACCGATTGTGTTGAAATTTTTCATTGGCTTTCAGCTTTACGCTCAGTTGGCCAAAACATGTAAGAGTTTTTGCTTTCACGCCGCGGCCTATAGGTTGGCACGCTCCATCACAACAGAAATCAAACGCTTATTATTTGGACTTGCTGCCGATGCGACAAGTTATAACCTGTCAGCTAAGGTAGTGACTCTGTTTTCACTACCATCCACATTAATGGTTTTATCCCAGTGAAAGCCGTTACGGTTAGGTTGTCTGATTTTGTTAAAGGTGAAGCCTCTCGCGTAGATTTTATGTTCTTCAGGTAAACTCACGAATAATATGTGCACCAATAATTGCCATATCACGAGCAGTTGAATATTGGTTTGGATCATCTAAACCGTGTGGAGTCGTGAAGTTGGTGTTTTTTAAGCCAAATTGTTGAACATATTTATTCATAGTATCAACAAAGAAGTTAGCCACGGTACCAGAAATATGTTCTGCCACTGCGACACAAGCATCATTACCTGAAACAATGATAATCCCGCTGTTTAAATCACCAACGGATTACTTGATGATTTAAATTTAAGAACATTTCTTGAAGAATCTGGGAAGTTTCTCCCCCAAGCACTTTCGCCAATGGTAACCATATCTTCATTATGAATTTTGCCTTGTTTTAATGCTGCACCCACTACATAGCTAGTCATCATTTTAGTTAATGAAGCAGGGTATTGGCGTTGATCTGGATTAAGTGATGCAAGCACTTTCGCACCAGAGTGTAATCCATTAAACATAGGTTTGCGCACTCACTTTCGTGCAGCAATACCGTATTGACAGATCTTCAGCTGCAGCGAATGTTGAGAGCAGCCATTAATCCCGGAGAATAGAACAATGCAATTTTGCGGATTGTTTTCACATAGTTTTCCTTTAATAGCGTATTAGTTTTTATAAGTATAAACTGATTACTGGTTGTCCACGTCGTCGTGCATAATTTGTTTTTAATTGATTAACATCAGCGATCAGCCAACGGACCGTAGCACACTCGTAGTTTTGTCCACTTTGGTTAATTCTCGCCTTTATGCCGCGATCGAGTCTGTTTATGATGCTTTCGGCTTGATTGACGACACTGCGAGAAGTTTTAGCTTGAAGGCAGTGCACCGTGTGGTGGTGTCTAAGCTTTTGATCGTGTATCGCGGCTAAACGATCACCGGCTTCTTGTGTTTAGCACTAGCCAGCTAATGTTTTTACGCCCGTGCCGAAATTTGACCTTTATGATCCAATATGCAGCGCTTCAATTCTCACTTGTTCTGTACCACGAGGAAATAAGGCCCTAACTCTTTGGCTGCAGAACGTGATAAGTCAATAATGCGTTTGTGGCTAGTCCGCGATCACAACCGGGCACGATCACTTTGCGAATTATTATGCAAGTCAGGACAATCCGCATAAGAGTTTAAAGGCAACGTTTATGGGCAGCAGCAGAACAGTGCCGAATCATAGCGTTCACCACTAACTGTTTTGACTCATTCAAAGTTATGGTGGTAATAGCTTGCTGTCCCTCTTTTGAACAGGATTTTCAAGCCATTACCTCTGCGTGGTGTGTGTTTTACCATTCACTTCCTTGGCTCGGTGGCGCTTGAACGGTCGTAGTAATCGACAGTAGAACCTTGAGTACCATGCTAGTATCTGCAAAAGCAGAGAAACTTGAGCTGCTTATCAAAGTGAAAAGTGCGGCTCGCTTTTAAGATGTTTTTAATGTCGCACTTGTGCCATTTCAAGATTATCGGTGTTTCTTCATAAGAAAGCCAAAGAAAGTGAGTTCCTCATAAAGCGAGGATCAGAGTATGAATGGACATCACTAAACCAAAGCAGCTGCCAAGATGACGACATAGTGAGGTACCGCCGAAGCTAAAGAGTGGTAAAGAGCACCCTACAACAGGCAAAATGCCACCACCATACCAATATTCACGAAGTATCATTAAACGAAGAATATCAGTGTGATTTGCAGCCCACGAGAATACGCCCAGAAAGAGGTTTCTACCCATTTACCGCACATTAAGCCACAGATAATAATAAACAAACAGTGCCATCAGAATAAGAAACCGACTATCTCAGTTCTTCACTCATCACGGCATAAAAATCAGTGTGGTTCAGGCAAAAATTTAATTGGGATTGTGTCTTTGCATCCATCCTTTCGGCCAGAATATACCCGCCTGAACCGATGCACTTTTGGATTTGCAAAATATGGTAACTCGCACAAGGGGATCTTTTCTCTCGGGGTCAAGTAAAGGTTACACGCATGCGTTGGAAGTCATGCATTAAATACATCCCACTGATGGGAATAAATGCTGTCGCTAAGCATACTGGCAGCAGAATAAAGCCACCAACTCATCCCTGCCTAAGAATACCACGAATAAAGCCCGATGCACTCAACCAGTGGTATGCCACGGTCTCGTTTTGACGCCCTAAATAAAGTTGGCACAATACATGGCCCATACAGTACAAAGGTTTCTGCCTCATTTTCGGTGGTAATGGACGGTTACACACACACATACTGCAACCATTACGTACCTATGAGTTTGACACAGACGGCTGAAAGCGAATAAAGGCAAGATCCAGCCAACGTTGTGCTGCCTGTACTGGTTGCACCATTGAAGGCATCAAACTAAAATCAGCATAATAAAAGCCATGACGAAATATAAATAAGGGCGAGACGCTGATAAAATTAGAGCTGTGCCTACAGTATTAGCAACATGACAAAACCAATATGACTTGAATGATACGGTTTTGGAACATGACTTCCACTGGCACCAGATGCACTACTACGCTTACAAGCATCATAGGCAGCAATTATGGCAGCTAAACCAATAAATAATAAGAAATCAATGTGTGACATTGCCATAATCGCAAGCATAAAAAGAGCACTTTTCTCTCCATTATTCATTCTCACTTGGTTGTTCTTGCAATGGTGTGTCCTAACTCAGTTTGGTCCGTCATCTTTTCTTTTTCAGCATTTTATTGACGTTCAATTTGCAGCAAGCGCTTTATTTGAGGTAGAAATCCATAATTTCGACGTACAATTGGCGCGCGGCATGGCCATACGAGCTGCCAACGCATTTTCTAAAATAATCGTGACAGCTAATTCTCGGATCTTCGTAGGTAAGCATAAGCAGTGAACCAAGCATGGTCGTCAGCAGTTCTTTTCAATCCTGCAGCATTCTATTTGGTGCTCTAGCTGAAAACCTGTGCGGTACCGGGAGTTTCTGCTGCATTGGTAATTGGTGCCGACAGGCTTTTCGATCCTGTTCCTGCACCAGAATTCGACGCGATTAAACATCCGCATGTTTGGCAGCATCCCAATAAAGCTTGTTTCGGATCCGGTAATATCCTCATATAAAGTGGGTCTCGATGAGGCATCGATGACAGAGCCTTCCACTGATTCTCAAATAAAGGGCGTAAAGAATTTTTCCGTTATTAACCACGACGATAGAGGTGGCTTTTGCATGCTTAGAATAGCGTAGCCGTCCAACCTAATGTCCAATCCTCGCAGATCGTATCGCCTCTTGTACCCAAGGTATAACGTTTTTGTTTCCATTCTTTACCTCGAGCATGTTGGCTGTAGCTTCTTGACTCAATACCGGTTTGGCATAACAAAGCCAAAAAGCGTTTCATCCACATGAAGGGAAGCGATCAACGCCCAATTAGCAAGGCGGTTTGATAGAAGAAGGTATCCGATGATTCTGTAATGGCTTTATTTAAATCTGTATAGCTACGTGCCTCGATTTGTTTTTCCAATCTCTCGGAAACGCTTGTCGAGGTTCCCAGAGCATCAGCCTGCCGTCAGTGGTATGAGGCGTACACCCTTCCGTTAATGCAGCAACAGCAACAAATGGTTTTACCGTAGAGGCTGGCGGATGGGCCTGTGTTGCACGACTGCAAAGTGGGCGAGCAGGGTCGTTTAATAAGCGTTTGTAATCGCGCGCGCACCATCCACGAATAAATTATTGTCATAACATTGCGGGTGGAAACCATCGCTGGCACGTTTATCTTTAGGATTCCAGCACCACAACGGCGCCTTTTGTCCTGAAAGTAGCGACATAATATGGCGTTGCAAAGGTGACAACTGATAGTCAGATGAATACTTTTTACTCCGCTGTGGCGGGTTGTTCCCGTAATTTACGGATAACTTTCCTGCGGTTGTTGATTTCCACTTCTTCAGAAAACCGGTCGTACCCGTGGAGTTGCTCTTCGTAATAGCGTTCATCGCAGTTTTTCCCATATCGGTGGACCTGAGTAGTAGCAAATTTTTCTTCTTTTTCAGGCGTTCAACATCTCGATCATTAATGCGTCCCCATAGCCCGAAAATATGTGTCATGGCCGCCATACAGGTGACCTGCTCAGACAAGGGCGAACATCAAGACTTGGATATTTATATTGGTCACGCAAAACGGGCACTGTTCTTCCGATTAAGCTTGGTTTGGAGTAAAAATGGGTGTATAACGTGTGCCATTTCAGCACGTTCTTTTGAAATGCTCAATGCTCTCGTCTCGTGAGCCCCACAACGTCAGCGCAACTCTTCAAAAGTGCGGACGGTCTCAAATTTGGTCAGTCCGCGCGACATGGATAGGCCGAAAAGGTGAGGTTTTCCGCGAGTAATTCACCGTGGCGGTCATAAAGTCAAATCACGCGAAGTAGGAGAGTACGGCAGTAATTTAATGTGAGTTACCGTTAGAGCGAGTTTGCAATGCGTTTCATAACTCACTACCTGAAGGTGTGGTAAATACTGGCAAATACTACGCCACTTAAGGCCAGAATACCGGTGAATGCCACCAACGCTCGACGCGCAAACAAGTTCACGCCCGCTGATCGCGGATTCGCTCGCTGGTTGCGCAGCAAAGAATTTCTTTAAATTCACCGGTAATGTAACGCGTTATTCTCGTGTGATAAGGATGATTTGTGGTTAGCGACCAGGCGCGGTGATAAAGTTTTCAGCCACAACACGCACTAATGGATGCGGCATTGAGCGGAGTGAAAGTGACCAACGTACCTGCTCCGCCGCAGCTTTGCATTCAGGGGATAAACTCTTCAGGTCCTCCAATGAGTAAGCAGACATCACGACCATCATTTTTCCAGCTTCTAATTGCTCTGCGAGTTGTGGTGTTGACCAAGGTTTTGCAGAATATCTAACGTCACGCACTTTTGCCTTTTCACGAGCCGCTAACATTGCTTTGCCTTCTTGTTCTAAGATGCGTTTAATGTCTAGCATTTTGCCACGTTTGCCTGCAGGGATTTGCAATAAGTTCGAGAAAGGCACATCTTTTGAGGAAAACGACGTTGGTGTTATTCTTCAAATCCAGTTGTCTTACACTGTTGGCATTTTAAGTGCCCACAGCAGGTGTAGTGATTTTCATCCTTTTCCCTTTTAGGCAGTCAAAATTGACCGCACTTTATGCCCAAAAGTTTTTCTAACTGATACATCCCACGCGCATCACGTTGCATAATATGTACGATAGTTTGACCGAGATCGGCACGATCCCAGTCAGCCGTATTACGCCCTTCTTCACCAAATGTCTCGCAACCT
>BNJU01005064.1_pt1 | contig 69867 bp, 66 predicted proteins | sample 8539281 | NCBI WGS metagenome assembly BNJU01 (sample SAMD00202456, study PRJDB9452) | human saliva metagenome | isolation source: human saliva | place: Japan | reverse complement strand
CTGGGTGGCGGGGTCCGCCTCCACGGGGACAACTTCGACGCGGCCAAGGCCGAGGGGCCACCCGCCTGGCCGAGGCCGAGGGCCCTCTCCCATCGCCCCCTTCGACGACCCCCGCGTCATTGCCGGCCAGGGCACCATCGGCCTGGAGCTCATCAGCAGGGACGCCCACCTCGACCGCGTCTTCGTGCCCTGTGGGCGGCGGCGGGCTGGCTGGCCGCGTCGCCGTCCTCATCAAAGCAGCTCATGCCCGGGCATCGAGGTCATCGGCGTCGAGCACGAGTCAGCCTGCCTCAGAGCCGCCCTCCTGGGCGGGAGCCCATCACCCTGCACCACGTGGGCCTGTTCGCCGAAGGGGTGGCCGTGCGCCGCATCGGCGAGGAGACCTTCCGCATGTGCGGGCCCTGCTCGACGACGTCGTCACCGTCTCCTCCGACGAGACCTCCGCCGCCGTGCGTGACGTCTTCGACGACGTGCGCGCCATCTCCGAGCCCTCCGGCGCCCTGGCCCTGGCGGGGCTCAAGCGCTACGTCGCCGAGCACCACCTGTCCGGCGAGCGCCTCGCCTTCGTCCTGTCCGGCGCCAGCCTCAACTTCCACCAGCTGCGCTACATCTCCGAGCGCAGCGAGATCAGTGAGCAGCGTGAGGCCATCCTCGGGGTCACCATCCCCGAGGGCAGGGCTCCTTCCCTGCGCTCGCCTCGGTCCTGGGGCCGCTCGGTCACCGAGTTCAACTACCGCCTCTCCGCGGCCCGCACCGAGACCGAGCCCGCCCGCATCTTCGTGGGCGTGCGCATCGCCCGGCGCCAGGAGCGCGCCGAGATCGTGGCGGACCTGGAGGAGGCCGGCTACGACGTCGTCGACCTCACCGACGACGAGCTCGCCAAGGTCCACGTGCGCTCCATGATCGGCGGGCGTGCCACCCCGGGCGTGCCCGAGCGCCTCTTCTCCTTCCTCTTCCCCGAGTCGCCCGGGGCGCTGGCCCACTTCCTGCAGGTGCTGGGCGACCCGTTGGAACATCACCCTGTTCCACTACCGCACCGACAGCGCCGACTACGGCCGCATCCTGTGCGCCTTCGCGGCCGGGTCCCGACGACGTCGAGCTGACCGAGCACATGGACCGTCTCGGCTACTCCTACAACGAGGAGACCGGCGACCCCGCCTTCCGCTTCTTCCTGGCCCGATGATCCGTGACAAATTCGCGGCTCCGCCCGTCCTCGCAGGTGGGGCGCGGGCAGGTGGGCCTGTGTTGTGGCAGGCATCATGCAATAAAGGGGCTCGCTGTTTCTGTTGAAACTCCCATAAGGTTATCGGCACATCATTTGTCGCGGCCGGGCGTGCCACAGGAGTCTCCGCCTGACCCAGCCCGACCCGGCTCATCTCGACCAGGAGAAAAAATATGACCCGTCTTGCCGTCGTCGTCGGTTCCGTCCGCTCCCAACCGCGTGGGTGGCCCCATCGCCCAGTGGGTCGTCGACCAGGCCAACACGATCGAGGGCGTCGAGGCCGAGATCGTCGACATCGCCTCCTTCAACCTGCCCCTGTTCGCCGAGAGATCCCCCGCGCATGGCCGTCCCCAGCGACCCGGCCGGCGCCGCCTTCGACGAGGCCCTGAAGTCCTTCGACGCGCTGATCTTCGTCACCCCGAGTACAACTTCTCCATCCCCGGCGCGCTGAAGAACGCCATCGACTTCCTCCAGCCCGGCGCCGTAGCCAACAAGAGGCGTGGGCGTGGTCGGCTACTCCTACAGCGTCGGTATCCGTGCCGTCAGCCACCTCCAGCAGATCCTCCAGGGCATGGGCGCCACCGTCGTGGCCTCCAACGTGTTCCTGTCGCTCAACACCGACTTCGCCGACGGCGCCTTCTCGCCAGCCTCCTTCCACGACGCCGAGGTGCCGGCCATGGTGCGCGACGTCGTCGCCCACTCCGACGCCCTGGCCTCCCTGCGCTGAGGCGCTCCGAGCTCGGCTGTTCGGCTGAGCCGGAGGATGCCAGTCCACCACGTCGCCGTCGGCGGTACCTGCAGGTGCCCCGGCGGCGACGTCGTTCATGCGGCGGCTGCCGGGGGCGCGGCATGGCGGGTGGGTAGGGGTTTCCCCATGACTGAGCGCAGCGAGCGAGGCGGTTCCCACCGGGACGACAGAGGCGGACACGGCGAGCGCGGTGACCGGGGATGCCGGTGGCGACCGCGTTACGGGCGACCGTGGCTACCGGTGGTCGGGCGACCGGGGCTACCGGGGAGGCGCGGGCTCGCGGTGGCACCGGGGCCACCGAGGCGGTGACCGCGGCTACCGGGATGGCGAGCGCGGCCGCTCGCGCCGCGTCTACGACGACGAGCCCGCGACGGCCTCCTGGCCGACCTCATCGGCCACCTCCACGCCCTCGATGGACGCTCCTACGCCGCCTACAAGGCGATCGTCGGACGGTACCGGGCGCCCGCAGGCTGGTTCCTGCACATCGACCGCGTCCAGTCCGACCCCTACGCCCCGCCCACGCGCATCCACGTGGACGTGCCCACCGACCTGCATGGGCTGGAGCTGCTCGACGAGGCCGACCTACTGGCCGACGTCGACCGGCGCCTGGCCGTGGGCGACTTCCTCACCCGCGAGCTGCACGCCGGATTCCGCGGCACGGCGCTGTCCATCGCCTCCCCGGGCCAGGAGATCCTGCAGCGCTCCAGCATCATCGTGCGCCCCGACGAGAAGAAGGAGGGGTCCGGCTGGATCCTGGAGGTCCGCGCCCGCCTGGCCCTGCCCGCCCAGGGCCGCTCCATCCAGGGCCATGAGGCCTCCCGGATCGTGGGGCGCGACCTCGTGCGCGAGCTGGAGGAGGCCATGGACCTCACCGGCGAGCGGGGCGACCGGCTCGTGCACCACATCGCCACCCTCGAGGACCACCGGGCCCTGACCGCGACGGTGGCCCGCAACGGCTGGGTGTCCTTCCTCGCCGACGGCTCCGTCCTGCCGCGCCGCTCCGGGGTGAGCGACGAGCCCCTGGACGGCGGCGTCCCCCTCGAGGCCCCCGAGTCCATGGCCGCCACGGTGGAGCTCCCGCACGCAGGGACGGTGCGCGGCACCGTCGTCGAGGCGGGCGTCAACGTCATCGTCGGAGGCGGCTACCACGGCAAGTCCACGCTGCTGAGCGCCATCGAGCGCGGCGTGTACCCGCACGTGCCCGGGGACGGGCGCGAGCTCGTCGCCACGGTCCCCGACGCCGTCAAGGTGCGGGCCGCCGACGGGCGCGCCGTGACCGGCGTCGACCTGACCCCTTCATCTCCCATCTGCCGGCCGGGCGCGACACCGCCTCCTTCACCACCCGCAACGCCTCGGGATCCACCTCCCAGGCCGCCTCCATCATCGAGGCCGTCGAGGCCGGCTCCACCGCGCTGCTGCTGGACGAGGACACCTCCGCCACGAACCTGCTCATCCGCGACTCGCGCATGCGCGAGCTGGTGGCCGCCGACCGCGAGCCCATCACCCCCCTGGTGGACCGCATTACCGCGCTGTTCCGCCAGCGTGGCGTCTCCACGGTCATGGTCATGGGCGGCTCCGGGGACTACCTGGACGTGGCAGACCGGGTCCTGCTCATGGACGCCTACCACCTGCGCGACGTCACCGAGCAGGCCCGCCGGGTCGTGGCCGACCAGCCCCGGCCCCTCACCGAGCTGGAGGACTTCGCCGCGCCTCGGCAGCGCGTCCCCGAGCCCGCCCGCCGCGCACCGCCGGGGACCGGTGCGCACTCGCGCCCAGGGCACCTCCACCCTCGTCCTGGACCGGGAGGACATCGACATCTCCGACGTCGGCGGCGTCACCGACCCCGGGCAGGCCGAGGCCATCGCCTCACGCCCTGCGCGCCCTGCTGGAGCAGCGCTTCGACGGGGTCTCCCGCTGCGCGAGTGCCTGGACGACCTTGAGGCCCTGCTCGATGAGGGAGGGCCTGGACGCCCTCGACCGACGAGCGCAGGCGGCCCGCCTTCCTCGTGCGCCCCCGCATGGTCGACGTCGGCGCGGCCGTCAGCCGCTACCGCAGGCTCGAGCTGGCCGGCCGGGGGAGCGAGGACTGACGAGCGCGCCCAGCCACGGGCCTCCCTCCACGCCGCCGGTCTCCCTCTCGCACTCCCTCCGCACACTTCGACCAAAACTTCAGAAAACGACGCGGGCCGGGTCGATTCTGAAGATTCGGTCGAAGTGATCCGTGCTCCCGGTGTCCACAACGGCGCCGCCGGCCCCTGTTTCCACAGGAAGGCAAGTGCTCCGGGGGAGCGTCGGGGCGCCGCGGGCAGCATAGGGGGATGACCACCGCGATCTCCTCCCCGCCCCTGTCCGACGGCGGGTCCCTGCGCCCGCTGATGTGGAACGAGACCGGGCTCGACGGCGCCGTGCGCGCGCGCCCGGACCTCAGCCACGACTGGCTGCGTGTCGCCGCTGGTGTCTACGCGCCCCGTGCGGCCTGGCAGGAGGCTGCGTGGATGGAGCGCTACGAGCTGCTGCTCGAGGCGGCGCACCGGAAGTACGGTGACGAGCTGGTGCTGGCGGGCGCCTCCGCTGTCGCCGCCTACGGGCTGCCACTGGTGGGGACGGTTCTGCGCCGGGTGGAGGTCGTGGACGGACACCCCGGCCGGGTGCGGACCTCCTTGCTGAGGCGCCACGTCCGGCGCCCCGGCACTGAGGTCGTCAGAGTGGGCGGGAATCTCGCCGTCGCGTTGCCGGACTCACTCATTGACCTGGCTCGGTGGAACGGCCTCATGGCGGGGGTCGCCGCCATGGATGCGGCCCTGCACAACGGACTGTGCTCCGCGGAGGCCCTGGAGAAGGCGCTGGCGCGTATGCCCGAGACGGCACGTGGCGGCCCTCGTGCTCGGCAGGCCGTGCGCCTGGCCGACGGCCGCTCCGAGTCGCCGGGCGAGTCGATGTCGCGCGTGCGCATGTGGGAGCACCGGCTTCCCAAGCCGGACCTGCAGGTGAGTGTGCGGGTCGGGTCGGAGCTCTACATCCTGGACTTCTACTGGCCGGACTATGGGGTGGCCGGGGAGTTCGACGGTCGGGTCAAGTACCGGTCGGCCTCCTTCGGGCAGGACCCGGAGGATGTCGTGTGGCGTGAGAAGCTCCGGGAGGACGCGCTGCGGGCCTCGGGCTTGACGGTGGCCCGCTGGACATGGGGCGCAGGCCTGGGGTGATGCCGGGGCGCAGATGCTGCGGCGGCTGTCCGCTGCCGGGGTCAGGCCCACTGGCCGACGCTGGTGAGCCCCTCCTCCTTCTCCAACCCTCACTTCGACCAAAACTTCAGAATCGACCCGGAGCCGCGTCGATTCTGAAGTTTCTGTCGAAGTGAGTGGGCTGGCGGCGGCTGCGCGGCTCGCGCTAGGCGGCTGAACCGGTCCGGTACTCGGTGCGGTACTCGCTGGTGCGGGTGTGGATGAGGCGGGGGATCGAGATGGTCTTGTCGAAGCGGCCGTCGCGGTAGCCGGCCTGGAGATTGAACAGCACCATGAGTCGCAGCGCCATGGGGTTGCTCGTACGGGCCACGCGACGCAGCGTCGAGACGGGCATCTGGCGCAGGATGCTCGCGATCCTGCCGGCGTCGCGCCAGGTGGCCCGCACCGGGGGCACATTGAGGCGGTTGAGGGCCTCGACCTCGCGCAGGGAAGAAGTCGGCGCCCTCCTCTCGGCCGCGCGCCACCAGCCGGCGCGGTAGGTGGCCTCGAGCTGCTTGACGGCGTCGCACAGGGCGTCGTAGTCGACACCGACGACCTCGGTGCGCAGCTCCTCGGCCCGGATCCGCTCCAGGGCGGCGTGCGCCAGCGGCAGGATGACCCGGGCGACGTCATCGACGGCGTTGTTGCGGGTGAGCCGGTCGACCTCCGGCAGGGGCTTGCCATCACGGGGCAGGCGCGCGTCGACCTCCTCCAGGTGCGCGACGGAGGTGCGCAGCTCGCCGGTGAGGCGGGCGGTGGAGCGCGGGACCCCCATGGCGATGAGCAGCTCGGTCGCGGCGCGCCACTGGAAGTCCCTGTCCTCAGACCAGTGGGTCTCCAAGGCCGTCCCTGCCGGAGACCGGTCCGGCGGGGTGCTCGTCTGCTGGCTGCTCATCGGGGTTGAGCCTCCTGTGGTGCGCAGGGAAACGGGTCAGGAAGTCGCGGGCGCTCACAGCTGGGAGTGCTGGCCTGCTGCCTGGAACAGCGTCTCAAGACAATGTGTGAGAACGCTGGTGATTGACCCTTCAAAGGCTGAGGTGGCGCCCTCAGGCCGGTGCGTCTTCCGGGGCCAGGATGTCCGTCTGGGCGGGCAGGTCCGTGATGCCGACCGGGCAGGTCACCCCGTTGGGGACCGTGGTTGCAGTAGCCGTTCGGGTTCTTGTGCAGGTAGGCCTGGTGGTAGTCCTCGGCCAGGTAGTAGGGGCCGCCGAACTGAGCCGGCGCGTCCGCGGCGTCCTCAATGGTGGTCACGCAGGTACCCAGGCCCAGGCGGGTCAGCTCGCTCTGGAAGGCCTCGCGGATCCGCACGGCCGCCTCGTGCTGGGCGGGCGTCGTCGTCCACACCGCCGAGCGGTACTGGGTGCCGACGTCGTTGCCGTGACGGTTCAGGTGCGTGGAGTCGTGGTTCTCCCAGAAGGCCCGCAGCAGGGTCTCCCCGCCCTCGCCGCAGACGGCCGGGTCGTAGACGACGCGCACCGTCTCGGCGTGACCGGTCGCCCCGGTGCACACCTCCTGGTACGTGGGGTTGGGCGTCTGACCGCCCATGTAGCCGACCGACGTCGAGACGACGCCGTCCTGGCGCCACAGGATCCGCTCCACGCCCCAGAAGCAGCCGGCCGCCAGGTAGATGACCCGACTGCCCTCGGGCCACGGTCCGTCCAGGGCGTGCCCCAGCACCGGATGGTCTCCGGGGGCGGGTCAGGACCGGCGTCTCGCGGCCGGCCGGCGCCGATCCGCTGAGCGAGTGACGAAGGGCGTTGAACATGAGGACACGGTACTGCGCCCGCCTCTATTCCCGCCCGCGCTTCACTGACCGCGAGGAGCGGGTCGGGGCGGAGGTCGAGGGCAGGGTGTCAGTCAGGCAGCTCGGTGAGGGCTCCGGCCCGGAACCGTTCAGCTCCAGACGGGTGAAGGCCCGCTCGCGCCAGTCGAGGAAGCTCTGGAACCCGCCGGTGAGCAAGGCCTGAAGCTCCTCGCCGCTGTCGACGGCGACGATGTCCTGCCGCTGATCCTCCTCGCTCATACCTTGCGTGATGGCGCGCAGATTCTCAGCGGTGTGGTTCCCTCGCGGGACGATGTAGCTGGGGCCTCCCTGAGGGTTGACGATCATGAAGCCCGCCGAGACGCACAGATCAAAGATGAAGTCGCACTCACCGGCGGTGAGGTGGGCGTGCCCGGTCCCCGCCGTCATCGCCTCATCCTCCTCGAGCACATTGGAGAAGTGGAAGTCCTGGAGCCCATCGACATCGATGTCGGTTCCGTCCTCGTTGAGCAGCGTCGCGAATGAGGACCGGTCTGCGCTGGAGGGCGGGAAGACCTTCATGTGCATTCGACGCCGTCGCAAGAACTCCTGCACGCCGTCGCGATCCGGATCGACGAGTCGGTCTCCGTCGATCTTGTACAGATAGAGAGAGAAGCCCATGGGTGGATACGTCCTGTCCGTGGTTGGAGTCCTCGTTTTTACGGAATGCGCGTCTACTCGTACTTTAATGCGGCTTGCATTTCCTGCCAGCTGTTGGCCACAACAATCTCAATCTCACCTCGGTCTGCGTCATCCCTCACCTCTTGCGGCAGTTGGTCGATCCGGTGATTCCCGTCCGGGATGACGAATAGCAGGGGCACGTCCACGTGAACGAGGAGGAAGTTCGTCGAGACGCACAGGTCGTAGAGCAGTTCGCACTCGTCATCGCTGAGATGGGCGTGTGCGATGAAGGCGCTCAGCTCCGAGTCGTGAATGGAGGGGTCGGAGAGGATGAGATCTCGTGGGTAGCCGTCGTCGAATAACAGTACCGACCCGTCGGCGTTCGCCAGGTGTGTGGTGTCGCTGGAGTGTGTGCTGCGCTGAAGGCTCAGCCCTCGGCGCTCAAGAAAGTTCCACAACCCCTGCTTGTCGCCCCCGATGCTGCGTCCATCGCTGAATCTGTAGAAATACATGGCATAACCCATGGGACTCTCCTCGCATCTCATCTCAGGGGTTTGGTTGTTTTCCTGGGCGTCTTAGAGTCTGAGCCAGGGCGTTTCTCGCGCAGCCCCAACGGAAATTCGGTGGGGCTGCGCGAGAATGCCCGGCTCGATGGAGGACGAGTTCAGACCCGCTCGACCTTGACGATCTCGGCCTTGATCTTCCGGCCCGTGGGGGCCTCGTAGGAGACGGTGTCGCCCGCACGGTGCCCCATGAGGGCCTGACCCAGTGGGGCGTCGGGGGAGAAGACCTTGACGCCATCGGGCACGTCCTCGGTGATCTCCTGGCCGCCCAGGGCGAAGACCTGCTCCTTGCCGGCCACCTTCGCGGTGACGATGGTGCCGGCTGAGACCGAGCCGTCGTCGGCCGCCTCGCCGATCTGTGCGTTCTCCAGGGTCTCCTCGAGCTGGATGATGCGCGCCTCGTTGAGCCCCGCCTCCTCGCGGGCGGCGTGGTAGCCGGCGTTCTCCCGCAGGTCACCCTCCTGGCGGGCCGCCTCCACGCGCTGGGCGATCTCCTTGCGCTCGGCCGTCTTGCGGTGCTCGAGCTCGGTGGACAGTCGGTCGTAGGCCTCCTGGGTGAGCCAGGTGCCCTGTGACTGCTCGGACATGGGTCCTCCTTGGATGACTGGTGCTGGTCGCTCGGCAGCCGGTCGGGTCACCTTGCGACGACGACACCCGGCGGCTCCTCGTAGGGGCCGACCGGGTTTGAAGCGCGAGTCTACGCCGCAGCCTGAGGGGAATGCTGTGCAGTTGGCGAAAGGTGCTGGAATATTCCGGGGCTGCGGGTCGGGCGCCGAGGCGGGTGAATCCGTGCCGGCCCGCCTGATCGGCGTCGTCGCGGGGGTCGGGGAGACCGGTGGGACAAAGCAGCCCGGCTCGACGGCGTGGCGGGACCCGTCCCACCGGGCCTGGCGGCCTCGTGGCCGCCTCACGGCTCGGCTCCGCCTCCCGCTAGCGCAGAACCGCCAGGAAGCAGGCCACGCACTGGCAGGCCCACGCGGCCACGGTGCACACGTGGAAGATCTCGTGGAAGCCGAACCAGCGCGGCGAGGGATCGGGCGTCTTGCGGGCGTAGACGACGGCGCCCAGCGTGTAGGTCACGCCGCCGGCCACCAGCAGCCACACGATCGCGGGGCCGCCCTTCCCGCCAGAACTGCGGCAGGGAACCAGACCGCCACCCAGCCCAGGATGATGTAGAGGGCGGTGGTGAACCAGCGCGGGGCGTGCATCCACAACAGGTTCGTGGCCGTGCCGATCGCGGCTCCCCGCCCACACGATCCCCAGGACCAGGGTGGCCGTGCGCGTCGGCAGCAGCGCCGCCGACAGGGGGCGTGTAGGTGCCGGCGATGAGCAGGTAGATGTTCGCGTGGTCGATCCGCCGCAGCGTGGCCGCCACCTTCGCGGGCCAGTGCCCGGTGCCGATGTGGTAGACGCCGGAGTTGGCGAACAGCAGCAGCGAGCAGGTCAGGTAGACGGCGCAGGCCCACTTCAGGCCCGCTCCCGGCGCCAGCACCGTCAGCACGATGCAGGCCGCCAGGGCCAGCGGCGCGGTACCGGCGTGGATCCATCCGCGCAGCCTCGGCTTGACGGCGGCGATGACGCCCTTGGCGCTCGTGGACGCGGAGCGGCGCGAGGCCGGCGGCGTCGAAGGCGATGTCGGTGACATGGGCGTGAGCGTCCTTCTGGGTGCTGTGGGCCGGGGCCCGGGTCGATGCTGAACCTTACGACTCCGTAGGTTACGTGAGCGTAGGTTGTGGTGGTAGCGGTCCGGACGGCGATGTGACGCGGCAGGCACGATCACGTGCGTCGGGCAGGTTCCTCGGCCGTCGTCGCCTAGAGCCGGTGCGGTCGGCCGTCCTGGCATGACTCCGTTGTGCCCCGGCAACCCTGGGTGAACCTGATGACCGGATTTGACCCGGCTGTTAGCCGACTCGTCCAGCGCGGGAGGGGCATCGCGCGATAGCGTTGGAGATGGCCCCGAGCCGTCGGGCCCCGTCCCCCATCAACCCCACCGAGGAGTCCCGAGGAACACGGCATGGCAGGGCGACAACCTCCTCTACGACATCTACGAGCGCCGGCTGGCTGCGCGCATCGACCCAGCCACGGTGCCCCACCACGTGGGTGTCATCCTCGACGGCAACCGGCGCTGGGCCAAGTCCATGGGGCTTCGGGGCCGCGCAGGGCCACAAGCGAGGCGCGGACAAGATCGAGGAGTTCCTCGGGTGGGCCGAGCAGATGGGGGTCCAGGTCGTCACCCTGTGGCTGCTGAGCACCGACAACCTCTCCCGCGACCCGGCCGAGCTCTCGCCCCTGCTGGACATCATCGCCCACGCCGTCGACGAGCTCGCCGAGACCGGCCGCTGGAGCCTGCGCCTCGTGGGCGCCGTCGACCTCCTGCCCGAGCCGCTGGCCGAGCGCCTGCGCGCCGCCGTCGTCCGTTCCCGGCCCGCGAGCGCCGGGGCCTCTGAGTCGGACGGGGCGGCGGGTCAGGCGGTCAAGACCGCCGAGGCCGAGGATCGGCGCATGCAGGTCAACATCGCCGTCGGCTACGGGGGCCGCCAGGAGATCGCCGACGCCGTGCGCGAGCTGCTGCGCGAGCGGGCCGCCGCCGGGGCGAGCCTGGAGGAGGTGGCCGCCTCGCTCAGCGAGGAGGACATCACCGAGCACCTCTACACCAAGGGCCAGCCCGACCCCGACCTGGTCATCCGCACCTCGGGCGAGCAGCGGCTCTCCGGATTCCTCCTGTGGCAGTCGGTGCACTCCGAGTACTACTTCTGCGAGGTCAACTGGCCGGCCTTCCGACGCGTGGACTTCCTGCGGGCGCTGCGCGACTTCGCCGGCCGGGAGCGACGCCTGGGCAGGTAGCCGGGCCGGTTGCGCCGCGCCGGGCGCCGCACCGAAACCGCGGAGGGAGCGCCTGGAAAGAGCCGCAGCGCAGGGTGACAATACGGGCGTGACGAGCGGTGAATCCCACCCGCCCCGAGGCCTGAGCAGCAGCACGGGCGCAGGTGGTGCGGGCAGTGCGGTGGCGGGAAGGGTCCCGGCGCCGCTGGTCTTCGTCGCCTCCGCCTTCTCCCAGTATCTCGGTGCGGGCCTGGCCGTCTCACTGTTCTCGCTCATGCCCTCGACGACGGTGGCCTGGTGGCGCCTGGTGGTGGGCGCTGTCGTGCTCCTGGCGCTCCGACGCCCGTGGCGCCGGAGCTGGACGCGTCGGGCTCTGGCGCTGGCGGCCGCCTTCGGGGACGGCCACCGCCACCATGAACGTCATCTTCTACGCGGCGATCTCACTGCTTCCGCTGGGAACGGTCGTCTCCCTGGAGTTCCTCGGACCGGTCGCCGTCGCCGCCGTCACGGGGCGCGGGTGGCGACCGCGCTTGGCCGCGGTGCTGGCGCTCCTGGGAGTCGTGTGTCTCCGGGCTCGGCGTCGACCTGGGTGACTCGGGTCAGAGCACGGGGTCGTGCTCGCGCTGGCGGCCGGTGCGGCCTGGGCAGGGCTACATCCTTCTGGGGCGGCGAGTGGCCTCGGCCGGGGCCGGAGTCGACTCGCTCGCTGCGGGCATGGTGTTCGGCGCGCTGGTCTACGCTCCCTTCTCCCTCGGCACGGCGGCCCGCTGCCCTGACGTCGGTGAGGGGCGTCAGCGATGGCGCTGGGGGTCGGGCTGCTGTCGACCGCGGTGCCCTGCAGGCTCGATCAAGTGGTGCTCAGACGGCTCCGGGGCGGATACCTTCGCGCTCCTGTCCTCGCTCATGCCGGCGACGTCGATGCTGGTGGGAGTGGTGGTGCTGGGCCAGCTGCCCAGCGGCTGGGAGCTCGCCGGCCTCGTGCTGGTGTCGAGTGGCCGTCGCCCTGGCCAGCGCGGACGGCCCGCGCGGCCAGCGCACGCCCAGAGTGCCGCTGAGGGCGCGTAGGTCTCCCGAGGCAGGGTGCGCCCAGCATGTGACGCGCCGCATACCTCAGGACGTGTCAGTCCACCGGGGGAGACGCGGATGAGGTTGCCATCAGGGTCGGAGATCATGAAGGTTCGGCCAAAGACATCGTTGTGGGGTTCTTCAACAGCGGTGACGCCTTTTGCTGTCCATTCCTTGTAGACGGCATCACAGACTCCTATGATGTTGAAATCATCAGTCCAACCTCGCTGGTTCGTGAGGGTGGCAGTGCCGATCGCATCCGAGGCTCCGCTCCCACAATGAGAATAGTACGCCTGGGGCGATTTCAAAAGCCACGTAACGAGGAGTGGTCATAATGGGGTGGATGTCGAATAAGTCGCTGTCAGAAATCGGTGGCTCGCTCGACGTCGGTGACGTAGATCAGGAACAAGTTTGGTGCAGGCATAGTGGTCTCCTCTCACGAATTTCCGGTAGGACTCGTCCGATGCTGGAGATCAAACACGACATCTCATGTCATATAGAGATGTGACATACGTGTTGGTTCGAAACAGTCGGCCGAGAGATGCCCCTGGGGTGAGTGGGAGCCCTTGGTACTTGCCGGGGATCTCCGGCAGGATGGCTCTCGGTCCGGGCGCCGCCCGGCTGGCTGGTGCCCCGGTCCCGGCGCGCGTCGACTCACCGACGCCCTGCGCCGTCGAGCCGCGTACGCCGGCACCTCACGCACCGACGCGCACGCTGCCAGCGACACGCGCCGGCGTGCTCGCGGTCCCAAACGACAGGATCCTCGTGGCTGCACACCGCACCTCCGCCTCACACGCTTCGCCTCCGGGAAGACCCCGGCCGCGGGTGAGGCCACCTTCGCCGACCTCGGCGTGGACTCGGACCTCGCCGCCGACCTCGACGCCCGCGGCTTCACCGCACCCTTCCCCATCCAGGCCGCCACCCTGCCCGACACCCTCGCCGGGCGCGACGTGCTCGGCCGCGGCCGCACCGGCTCGGGCAAGACCCTGGCCTTCAGCCTGCCGCTGGTCCAGCGCCTGGCGCAGCAGGACAAGGCCCGCCCCGGCCACCCCATCGGCCTGGTCCTGGCCCCCACCCGCGAGCTCGCCCTCCAGATCGCCGAGGTCATCGAGCCTCTGGCCCGCGTCGTCGACATGGATGTGACCACCATCTTCGGCGGGGTCTCCGCCAAGCCCCAGGAGAAGGCCCTCAAGGCGGGCGTCGACGTCGTCGTCGCCTGTCCCGGCCGGCTCCTGGACCTCATGGGGCAGGGGCTCGTCAGCCTCGACGAGGTCGAGATCACCGTCCTGGACGAGGCCGACCACATGGCCGACCTCGGCTTCCTGCCGGGCGTCCGCCGCATCCTGCGCGCCACCCCGCAGCGCGGCCAGCGCCTGCTGTTCTCCGCCACCCTGGACAACGGCGTGGACACCCTGGTCAAGGAGTTCCTCCACAACCCGCTGCAGCACTCCGTGGACCCCTCGACCTCGCCCGTGGACGCCATGACCCACCGCGTGTGGATGGTCGCGGACAAGACCGCCAAGGACGGCATCGTGCGGCGCCTGGCCTCCGGGGAGGGGCAGCGCATCCTGTTCACCCGCACCAAGCACCTCGCCCGGCGCCTGGCCCGCAAGCTCGTCCAGGCAGGGATCCCCGCCGTCGAGCTGCAGGGCAACATGAGCCAGAACGCGCGCGAGCGCGCCATGCGGGCCTTCTCCACCGGGCAGGTCCACGTCATGGTCGCCACCGACATCGCCGCCCGGGGCATCGACGTCTCCGGCGTCGAGCTCGTCGTCCACGTCGACCCGCCCGCCGAGCACAAGGCCTACCTGCACCGCTCGGGCCGCACCGCCCGCGCCGGGGCCGCCGGGAGCGTCATCACCCTCGTCCTGCCCGAGCAGAAGCACGATGTGCAGGTCCTGCTCAAGAAGGCGCGGATCCGTGCGGACATCGAGCGCATCCGTCCCGACGACGACGCCGTGTCCGCCCTCGTGGGGCAGGTCGCCGAGGCCGTTGCACCGGAGGACATGCCCGAGGGCGTGGCCATCAAGGGCGGCAGCCCCAGCCGGCGGGCCTCCACCGGGCGGCCGGGACACGGTCACGGAGAAGCGGGACGCAGTCGGTCCGGTCGCGCAGGCTCGCGGCGGTCGCGGCGGGGGAGCGCGCGGCGGGAACGGCGGGCGCAGTGCGAAACGGCGCGGCGGAAGTGGTGAGCGGGGCTCTGGGCAGCCCTCCGGCCGGGGTGGCCGCAGCGGTGGAGCTCGTAGGCACGGATCCCGCGGCCGCGGGGCCAAGGGAGGCCAGGGAAGTCCCGCCTGACGCCTTGCGGTAGACGGCATTCGGCGCGAGGTGCTGGGCGTCGACGATGCCGTGCTTGCGACGAGCCCCCCGTACCCGCAACGGTGAGCGGCGTCGTTGGTGGAGCAAGCCGGTCCTGGCTCGGGCCGGGCGGAAGTGGGGCGTCAGTGCTACCGTCGAGTGGCTGACGGCAAGTGGGAGGGTGGCTGGAGAGCGTGGCAGTGCACCTTTCACGGCGAGCTCTGACCGGAGTGATGACGGGTCTCATCCTGGCCGGCTGCGCTCCTCGGGGGCCGCAGCGAGCGGCAGAGCACTCGACTCCGCCGTCGTACCTGCGCTCGCGCGGGGCCGGCGTTGCGCCGAGCCTGCGGCCGACGTCAGCAGACCTGTCGGTTCCTGCTGCGTTCTCCTACACCGACTCCGAGGGCGAGACCTCCGACTGCATCTTCTACGCGGCCACGGACGTGCCGGTCGGACTGGTCGTCTACCTCGACGGCGACGGGCAGTCCTTCCACAGTCAAGGGAACCAGAGCCGGGACGAGAGGTCCCGCGGAGGCCTGGCCGGCGTCGGGGGAGTCGTCGAGGCGGCGAGCGCTCGCGGGTACGACGTGGTCTCGGTGCGATCTCCCGGAGACGACGGAATCTGGTGGCTGGAGGATCAGGACGGCAAGGTCCGCTACCTGGAGGAGACGCTCGACTACGTGGTCGCCGAGTGCGGTGCCACCACGGATCGGGTCTGGTTCGTGGGCTACTCCGGCGGATCGGAGTTCATCAGCCAGTGGTTCTTCCCGGTCTACGCCGAGAGCATGGCGGTCGGGGGCTTCCTGCTCTTCGGGGGTGGTGATGCGCCCGAGGAGCAGGCGATGTTCTCCGACGGCGCCAAGGAACGGCTCTCGCTGAACTGGGTGACCGGGACGCGCGACGTGCCAGCCAACAGCCTCGACGGATTCGACGGCATCGGGCACGCCAGGAACAGCCTGGCCTACTACCGAGCCGCGGGTTTCCGTCACACCTGGAACGAGTGGCCCGACGACGACCACGGCAGCATCACCGAGAAGTTCGGTAGCTACGTCGGCCGTGTGCTCGATGCTGCCGCAAGTGAAAAATGAGAAAAATATATTTTGGAGGTTGTTCGATTGAGGTTGCGCAATTGTGACCTCTGTACTCACCTTGCAGGCAAGGTAACGTTGTAGTCTTCCTTGAGTCACATTCTCCTTGCCGACAAAGAGGTCTCACGGTGTTTGGTGAAAAAAAGCGGAAGATACAATCTCTCGAACAGCAGTTGAGTGCGGGAGCGCAACAGTATGATGCTGCGCTTGCGTCAATCGGGGAGCTTCGTACGCTTCTTGATCGGGTTGGGGGTGGGGATCTGGTTGTCATGCAGGAAGTTGCTGCGCAAATGAGGCGTGAGCAGGCCGAGCTGCAGTCCTCTATGGAGCGACAGAGGTTGGAGATTGCCCAGAGGACTGCCTCAGCGGAGGAGAATCTTCGTATTCTTGAGGGTGATGCTCGCGCAGTTTCCGATCGAATCGACGATCGCAAGCGGGAGCTTGCGCAGCTTGATATGCATCTTTCGGATACTGTTGTCATGGTCGACAATGGTCTGACAAATTACATGCATCCGGCTGAGTCTTCCCTTGAACTCAGTGGTCGCCTCTCGGAAGTGCGTTCACAGATCAAGGAGATGATTAGAGGGAAGATGGCGATTAAGGCTAGGGATAACTTCATCTTCAATAATTCAGCATCGCAGGGGCGTAAGTTCGTTGCCGATATGTCAAAGATGATGTTGCGTGCCTACAACGCAGAGGTTGAGAACTGCGTTCTCACCGTCAAAGCTGGTAATGGTGAGACTGCTCGTAATCGACTTGAGCGTACTCGTGACCAGGTGGAGCGTCTCGGTTCTCTTATTAATCTGAGGATAGATGGTAGATATCACGCTCTCCGTCTTGAAGAGCTCGACTTATCGCTCAGGTATCAGAATGCGAAAAAATCTGAGAAGGAGGCGGAGCGTGAGGAGAAGGCAAGGCTTCGTGAAGAGCGCAAGGCTCAGCAGGAACTTGCTCAACGTCGTGCAAAGCTGGATAAGGAACGTGAGCACTATCATCACGTGCTTCAGTCTCTTGTGGAGCAGGGGCGAACGGATGAGGCGGATGAGATCAGGTCTCAGCTTGAGGGTCTTAATGAGGAGATCGAAAAAGTTGACTTCCGTGCCGCTAATATTCGTGCAGGATATGTGTATGTTATCTCTAATGTTGGAGCGTTCGGTGATCGGATGGTCAAGATCGGCATGACTCGTCGTCTTGATCCGATGGATCGTGTTCGAGAGCTTGGTGATGCCTCTGTTCCCTTTGGTTTTGATGTCCATGCGCTGTTCTTTTCTGACGATGCTGTCACGGTGGAGGCTGATCTGCATCGACGGTTTGCGGACAGGCGGGTTAATCGCGTCAATACTCGTCGCGAGTTCTTCTATGCGTCGCCGACTGAGGCTCGCGATGTCCTCTCAGAGGTGACTGGGAACCTCCTGGAGTTCACTGAGGAGCCAGAGGCCGAGCAGTATCGTCTTAGCCTTCAAATGGCGGAATCGGAAAAAAGTGGCGCCGTCTTCAGTGGGGAGGCTGAGGGTAGGGAGTGACCGTGGGGCGCATCTTGTGTCCTCGAGCGCGTGCCTTAACTTTCAGTTCTTGATCTTTCGGAATAACCTGTGGTGTGTTTTGAGCAGTCATGGAACTGAGTGTGTCGTTGCGGCTGTGTGACCTGTGCTCACATCCGGCTACCTGGGCTGGCGCTGATCGAGCCCGGCTTGACACGAGCGTCCGCTCCCTTCCTCACTGGCCCGGGCGTCCAGTCCACGTGGATCGGTGCCACCTGAGCTCACCCGATTCCAGCAACCATCACGCAGCCCGAAAGCTTGTGCCGGCAGGATGGTGGGAGGGTGTCGCTGTCTGCGTCCCAGGGACGAGTAAGGCCTCGGTCCCTTCCGGGGCCGAGGCGGCCGGTACCCCCTGTGGGGCTCGAACCCACGACCTTCGGATTAAAAGTCCGCAGCTCTGACCAACTGAGCTAAGGGGGCGTGCCGACGGCCGGAAGCAGAGTCCAGACGCCATCGGCAGGGGCCAGCATAGCCGGACAACCGACCGCCGTGTCGAACCGGCCCTGCCGCCTGCCGTTGTGAGGTGGGTGGTCGCGGCAGTGCGGCCCTGCCGGCGAACCGGTCCATCGCCGCCGGTCAGCCTGGGTTGTCCCGTCCGACCTGCGGGCTGCCGCGATCCCGATGCGCGCCGCCCCACGTCGCCCAGGGCCCGTCTCGTCGCCCGCCAGCGCGCCTCTGGCCTTCCTCCGCCAACCCCACCGTCGGCCGGAAGTGAACCCATGGGGGAGCGCTCACGTTCCCGCGAGACAATGGGGCGGCGCGTCGTCGCCGGCGCGTCCGCACCTTGTGAGGAGTCCCCATGGCCCGCCAGTTCCACCGTCCCGCCCGGCTCGACCCCGAGGCCGCCGAACAGATCGAGGGCAGCACCGACACCGCCGTCGCCTCCGAGCTCGCCCACCGCGCCGCCCAGGCCCTCATCGGCGGCTTCCCCGGCACCGAGACCGAGGACGACCCCATCACCCGCTCCGGCGTCGTCACCGCGGTCGCCACCAACGGCATCGACGACATCGCCGAGCTGTGGGCCGACTCCCCGGCCACCACCCTGCCCGGCACCCTGTGGCGCCTGTTCCTCGTGCGCGAGTGGATCCGCCGCGACCCCGAGCTCGTCGCCCGCCGCTACGCCACCGTCATCGACCTCACCGAGGCCGACGACACCACGAACACCCGCTTCGAGTCCGCCCTCGGCGAGGCGCGCCCCGTGCCGGCCCCGACCGACCTGCGCGAGCGCCTCGACGCCGTCCTGGCCGGCAGCGTCGAGGGACTCAGTCACCGAGATCGCCCCACTGCTGAGCGCCACCGCTGGATTCCTGCGCGCCCTGGCAGCCGGCTCCAACCCCGTGTGGATCGAGGACGACGCCGACGAGCTCGCCGACCGCGTCACCCGCCGCGACTCCGCTCTCCTGACCACCGCCGACGAGCTCACCGACGCCGCCCGCCGCGCCGCCGCAGGCCTCCTCGACTGAGAGGGCCTTGCGAGCGCCGTCCCGAGCGCAGGATGTCCAAATCGGTGACAAAGGCCCTGAAGCAGACGTGTGCATCGACGAACAGAAAGCCGCATGATTCCGCGGGTTCTGTCAGAGGCGTGATCAGGTGCATGCTCCTTTGTCACCGATTTGGACACGATCGGCACCATTGGCGAGATCATGAACGCTGCGCCGGACGAGACGTGGGGGAGAGCACAGCGGGGTCGCGTCTCAGGCAGCGGGGTCGAGCACCAGCCAGTGAGCCCCAAAGATCGGGCAGGAGCGGCGGCACCTCGCATATTGGCCGAACTGGGAGCGGATCACCGCCCCACAAGGCTGCTCGGACGTGGGACCATGTGGCCATGACCAACGACGCGCCCCACTCCGCCCCCACTCCGCTCTCCCGCTTTCTGGGCGGGTGGATGCGTCACCCGAGCCCTCAGGAGCCCGAGCAGGTGACCGACGACGCCGAGGCCGCTGAGGCCGCCCAGTCCGCGGCGTCGCCTGAGGCCGCGAGCACCGACGAGCCGGCCGTCTCCGCCGAGGTCGCCGGCTCCGACGCCGAGGCCGAGGTCGCCGCAGCCGCTTCCGGCGGGTCCGCCACCGGCGCAGGGTCCCCGGGAGGATCGGCCGATCCGGCCGATCCGCACGACTTCGACGACCCGGCCGACCCTGACGACCCCGAGGGCACTGAGGAGACGGTCGAGGAGGAGCACGTCATCGAGGTCGCCGACCCGCGCGACTTCGCCGACGACTCCGGCCCCCAGTACGAGGACGAGGACTTCGACGACATCGTCGACGGCGAGGCGTCCCCGCCCCGGCCCCATCGGCACCGCGACCCCCGCCATCGCCCCTCCTCCATCACCTCCGCCAGCTCGCAGTCGGCCCCTTCGGCCGCCGAGGCCCTGGCGACACCGTCGACCACGGCGCCAGGGGACCGGGGCCTGTCCGTTCCTGGCAGCGCCACCAGCTCGGGCCATGCCGTCAGTCCCGCCAGCGCCGCCTCCTCGGTCTCCTCGCTGAGCTCGGCCGACGCCGCGGCCTCGGCCGCCTCCGCCGACACCGCCCAGGTGGACCCCGAGGATCTCCTGCCGCCCCTGAAGTCTTTCACGAACCGTTTCATCGACCGGGAGCTGACCTGGCTGGACTTCAACGAGCGCGTCCTGGAGCAGGCCGAGGACCGCACCCTGCCCCTGCTGGAGCGCGCCTGGTTCCTGTCGATCTTCTCCTCCAACCTGGACGAGTTCTACATGGTGCGCGTCGCCGGCCTCATGCGCCGCATCAAGGCAGGCATCACCCCGGTGCGCGCCTCCGGCCTGGACGCCCACCAGGTCCTGGCCCAGGTCACCAGCCGCACCAAGGAGCTCACCGCCCGCCAGGCCGCCCTCTTCCAGGAGGACATCCGCCCGGCCCTGGCCGAGCGCAACGTGAAGATCCTGGGCTGGGACGAGCTCGACTCCGACCAGCAGGGAGCGCCTGACCCGCTACTTCCGCCACCAGATCTATCCGGTCCTCACCCCGCTGGCGGTCGACCCTCCACCCCTTCCCCTACATCTCGGGCCTGTCCCTCAACCTCGCCGTCATCCTGCGCAACCCGCGCAGCGGCAAGGAGCACTTCGCCCGCATCAAGGTGCCCGACTCCCTGCCGCGCCTCATCCAGGTCCCCGGCCGAGAGCTCGACGCCGCGGACAAGGCCGCCGGCTGCGCCGTCATCCCCATCGAGATCGTCATCGGCCAGCACCTCGACCACCTCTTCCCGGGCATGGACATCCTGGAGCACCACCTCTTCCGGGTCACCCGCAACGAGGACCTCGAGGTTGAGGAGGACGACGCCGAGAACCTCCTCAAGGCCATGGAGAAGGAGCTCGAGCGGCGCCGCTTCGGCGACTGCGTGCGCCTGGAGGTGGAGGACACCATCTCCTCCTTCACCCGCCGCTACCTGGTGCGCGCCCTGGGCCTCAAGGGCGACGACGTCTTCGAGCTCCCCGCGCCCCTGGACCTGACCTGCCTCAACCAGCTCCACGACCTGGACATCCCCGACCTGAAGTACCCGCGCTTCGTGCCGGTGACGGCCGCGGGCCTGGCCGCCTACGAGTCCTCCTCCGCGCCGGACGTCTTCGCCGCCATGCGCGAGCACGACGTCCTCCTGCACCACCCCTACGACTCCTTCTCCACCTCCGTCCAGGAGTTCGTGGCCCAGGCCGCCGCCGACCCCAAGGTCCTGGCCATCAAGCAGACCCTCTACCGCACCTCCGGCGACTCCCCGATCGTGGACGCCCTCATCGAGGCCGCCGAGGGCCGGCAAGCAGGTCGTCGCCATCGTGGAGATCAGGCCCGCTTCGACGAGGAGCCCAACATCTCCTGGGCCCGCAAGCTCGAGCGCGCCGGCGTCCACGTCGTCTACGGCATGGTCGGCCTCAAGACGCACTGCAAGCTGCTGCTCGTCGTGCGCCAGGAGTCCGACGGCCTGCGCCGCTACTGCCACGTCGGCACCGGCAACTACCACCCCAAGACCGCCCGCGGCTACGAGGACCTGGGGCTGCTGACCTGCGACCGCGACGTCGCCCAGGACCTGACCACCCTGTTCAACCAGCTCTCCGGCTACGCCCGCGCGCCCGCTTCCGCCGCCTGCTCGTGGCCCCCCGCGGCCTGCGCGACGGGCTCGTGAAGCACATCGAGCAGGAGATCGCCAACCGTAAGGCCGGCCTGCCCGCCTGGATCCGCATCAAGGTCAACTCCATCGTCGACGAGACCGTCATCGACGCCCTCTACCGCGCCTCGCGCGCCGGGGTGCCGGTCGACATCGTCGTGCGCGGCATCTGCGGCCTGCGCGCCGGCGTCGAGGGCCTCAGCGAGAACATCCGCGTGCGCTCGATCCTGGGGCGCTTCCTGGAGCACTCGCGCATCTACGCCTTCGCCGCCGGAGGCCAGACCGAGCTGTTCATCGGCTCGGCCGACCTCATGCACCGCAACCTCGACCGCCGCGTCGAGGCCCTGGTGCGCATCACCGACCCCGCCATGGTCGAGGACCTCGAGTGGCTGGTCACCCACTGCGCCTCCGACGACGTCGCCTCCTGGCACCTCCAGCCCGACGGCTCCTGGGAGCGTCACCTCCTCGACGCCGAGGGCAACCGCCTCGAGGACATCCAGGACAGCCTCATGGCCCGGGCGCGCTCGCGCGTCAAGGGCCGGCACTGAGACGGCCCTGCCATGAGTCCGTCCAGCAGGAAGAACGGCTCGCGCGAGACCGTGAAGGCCGCAGGCGCCCTCGTGTGGCGCGAGAACGGCAAGCACCTCGAGGTACTCCTGGTCCACCGTCCCCGCTACGACGACTGGTCCATCCCCAAGGGCAAGGTCGACCCCTGCGAGTCCGTGCGCACCTGCGCCGTGCGCGAGGTCGCCGAGGAGACCGGCGTCCAGGTGATCCTGGGCCAGCCCCTCAGCCGCGTGCACTACAAGATCGCCGACGGCTCCCGCAAGAAGGTGCACTACTGGGCCGCCCGCGTCGCCCCCGACTCCTCGGCCGCCGTCGCCGCCCGCTGCGCCGTCGAACCTGCCTCGGCCAAAGAGATCGACGCCGTCGAATGGCTGCGCGTGGGCCAGGCCCGCAAGCGCCTGACCTACCCCTACGACCGTGACCTGCTCGGCGAGCTCGTCGACCTGTGGGAGGACGGCAAGCTCGACACCTGGACCCTGGTCCTCGTGCGCCACGGCCGCGCCGTCAAGCGCTCCGTGTGGAACCGCCCCAAGGAGCGGGACAAGGAGACCGACGAGGCCACCCGCCCCCTGACCCACGACCAGGGCGAGACTCGGGCCCGCGCCCTCGTCCCGATCCTGGCCGCCTACGGGGTGGGGCGCGTCCTCACCAGCCCCTGGAAGCGCTGTGTGGACACGGTCGCCCCCTACGCCACGGCCGCGGGCCTGACCCTGGAGATGGCCGGGGCCTTCACCGAGATGGCCCACGCCCAAAACCCCAAGGGCGTGCGCTCCGTGGTCAAGAAGGTTCTGGGAGTGCGCGAGGAGCCGACGGCGCTGTGCACCCACCGCCCCGTCCTGCCCACCATCATGGAGGTCGTCTCCCAGTACGCCCCCGGCAGGCTCCTGCGCTCCGTGCCCGACCGGGACCCCTGGCTCAAGACCGGCGAGATCCTCGTGGTCCACGTGGCCCGCCGCCCCCGCGGCAAGATCCGCGCCGTCGCCATCGAGAAGCAGCGCCCCGTCCTGTCGGAGGGACGCTGACCGGGGCGCCGGCCGGACCGTCAGCCGGACCGCCGCCCGGTGCGCGGAGCCGCCTGGTGATGCTCCTCATAGGGAGTGTTTACCAACCGTTTACCCCGGTCACCCGGAACCTTCATCCGGGGCGCTTATCGTGATCGTTGCCTGACACTCACCCGGTATCCGACTGAACCTCCGCCCCCTCTGACTCAGCGAGGAGAGCCTGTGCTCCTGACCCGTCGCGGCGCCCTGGGCGCCCTGAGCGTGGCCACCCTGACCGCGCTGACCGCCTGCGGGCGCGACGCCGGCGCCGCCGACCCCAACGCCTCCAGCGACCTGGTGGGGCAGATCCGCGGCGCGGGCGCCACCTCCCAGTCCGACGCGCAGGACGCCTGGATGAACACCTTCATGGGCGCCAACCTGCGCGCCACCGTCGACTACGCCGGCGGCGGCTCCGGGGCCGGGCGCACCAAGCTCGTCGAGGGCGCCATCGACTTCGCCGGCACCGACACCCCCATGACCGTCGACGAGATCAGCAGGATCGGCGGCGCCGTCGAGCTGCCCCTCTACATCTCCCCGATCGCCGTGGCCTACAACCTGCCCGGCTTCACCGGGGAGTCCCACGTCAACATGACCGGCGAGGTCCTCGCCAAGGTCCTCTCCGGGGCCATCACCCGCTGGAACGACCCGGCCCTGGCCGCCCTCAACCCCGGCGCCGCCCTGCCGGACCAGCGGATCATCGTCGTGGGCCGCTCCGATGACTCGGGCACCACGAAGGCCCTGACCACCTACCTGGCCACCGTCGCCCCCAAGGTCTGGCCCCACGAGCCCGAGGAGACCTGGCCGCTGCGCGGCGGCCAGTCCGGTGACGGCACCGCAGGCATGATCCAGACCGTCTCCGCGGCCACCGGCACCATCGGATACGCCGACGCCTCAAGGTCCCCGCCACCCTGGGCACCGTCGCCGTCGGCAGCCACGGGGCCTACGTGCCCGTCTCCGCCAAGGCCGCAGCCGCCGCCCTCGACGCCGCCACCCTGGGCACCGAGGCCGACGAGGCCCGCCTGCTCTACAACCCCAGCCACGACGCCAAGGGCGCCTACCCCATCGTCCTGGTCTCCTACCTCGCCGCCCGCCTGCGCTACGACGACGCCCAGATCGCCGCCGTCGTCAAGGCCTACCTGCGCTTCGCCGCCTCCACCAGGGGGCAGGACGCCTCCGCCAAAGCCACCGGCTGCGCCCCCATCACCCGCGAGATGCGCGAGAAGATCAACGCCGCCATCGACAAGATCGCCGCCTGAGGCCGCCCGGCCGGCCACCACGACGCCGCACCGAACCACATGACCAGCCAGCACCCACCCGCCCAGCCGCCGCCCCAGACACCCCGAGGAGGGTCAGCCGTGGCCAGCACCACCGCACCGCCGTCGTCGCCACCCCCAGCGGGCACCGCGACCGCCTCCAGCAGCGCCGACGACGCCATCATCCAGCCCGGCAGGGCCCCCGGGCAGACCGGCAACCGGATCTTCACCGGCCTGTCCTTCGGCGCCGGCACCCTCATCATGGTGGTGCTCGCCCTCGTGGCCGCCTTCCTCATCCGGGAGGCGCTGCCCGCCCTGACGGCCTCGCGCGAGACCCTCGAGTCGGTCTCCTTCATGCGCGACCGCAGCCTGTGGAGCTACGTGGCCCCGCTCGTCTTCGGCACGCTGCTGTCCTCGACCATCGCCCTGGGTGTCGCGGTGCCGCTGAGCATCGGGGTGGCCCTGTTCATCTCCCACTTCGCCCCGCGCCGCCTGGCCCAGGCCCTGGGATACATGGTGGACCTCCTGGCCGCGATCCCCTCCGTGGTCTTCGGCCTGTGGGGCTTCCTGTGGCTGGTGCCCCTGCTCGACCCCGTCAACACCTGGCTGAGCGACCACCTCGGCTTCATCCCGCTGTTCGCCGACTACACGGCCCCGGCCAAGAACATCACCACCGCCTCCCTGGTCCTGGCCGTCATGATCCTGCCGATCATCACCGCCACCATCCGCGAGATCTTCCTCCAGACGCCCACGCTCCAGGAGGAGGCCTCCCTGGCCCTGGGCGCCACCCGCTACGAGATGATCCGCCAGGCCGTCCTGCCCTTCGGCCGCTCCGGCATCATCTCCGCCTCCATGCTGGGGCTCGGACGCGCCCTGGGGGAGACCATGGCCGTCCTCATGATCCTCTCGCCCGGCATGGGTCTGAACCTCCGAGTCCTCCAGGCCGGCCAGCACCAGACCATCGCCGCCAACATCGCCTCGCAGTTCCGCGAGGCCTACGGCCTGAGCGTCAACGTGCTCATCGCCACCGGCCTGGTCCTGTTCATCATCACCTTCGCGGTCAACTCCCTGGCGCGGTGGATCATCGCGCGCCGCTCCGAGTTCTCAGGAGCCAGCTGACATGACGCCCACGAACACACCCGAGCCCACCGACGGCGCCGCCTCCAGCAGCGCGGCCTCGCGCCCGCCCCGGCCACCGGTGCGGCCGGTTCAGCCGGAGAGACCGGTGTCCCCGCGCCCAAGTCCCTCAAGGCCGCGCTCGCGGCCGCCGAGGCCCCGGCCGCTCCTGTCGACCCGCTGGCCGACCCGCCGTCCATCGAGGGCGTGCCCCTGACCTCCTACCGCCTGCCCTGACTGGTTCATCTGGGCGGCGCTGGGAGCCGCCTTCGTCGTCGTCGGCGGGATCGGTCTGCTGGCCGGGTGGAGCATCGCCGCCGTCGTCACCCTGACCGCCCTGGTGTGGGTGGTGGGCGCCACCGTCGTGTCCTGGGTGCGTGAGGGCGACCGCTGGGGCCGCAACACCCTGGTGACCCTCCTCATCTACCTGTCCTTCGCCGTCGTCATGGTGCCGCTGGTCTCCCTGGTGTGGATGGTCCTGTCCGGCGGCTCGGCCCGCTTCGGCTACGACTTCCTGACCACCAACATGCGCGGCGCCGACGCCTCCAACGGCGGCTTCTACCACGGCATCGTCGGCACCCTCCAGATCACCGGGATCGCCACCCTCATCTCGGTGCCCCCTGGGGCTGTTCACCGCCGTCTTCCTCGTGGAGTACAACGGCGGCTGGATCGCCCGGGCCATCACCTTCCTCGTCGACGTCATGACCGGCATCCCCTCGATCGTGGCCGGGCTGTTCGCCTACTCGATCTTCCTCATCGCGGCCGGCCCCCGCTACCAGGCCGGCATCATCGGGGCCGTGGCCCTGAGCGTCCTCATGACACCGGTGGTCATCCGCGGTGTGGAGGAGATGCTCAAGCTCGTCCCCTCCCACCTGCGCGAGGCCTCCTACGCGCTGGGCGTGCCCAAGTGGCTCACCATCGTCAAGGTCGTGCTGCGCACCGCGGTGGCCGGCATCACCACCTCCGTCATGATCGCCATCGCCCGCGTCATCGGTGAGACCGCCCCGCTGCTCATCACCGTGGGCCTGACGATCCGCACCAACACCAACCCGTTGGACGGCTCCATGTCCACCCTGCCGGTGCTCGTCTACGACCAGTACTCCCGCGGGGAGGCCGCCGCCATGGAGCGGGCCTGGGCCGGGGCACTGACCCTCATCATCCTGGTCATGCTGCTCAACCTCGTGGCCCGCCTCATCTCCAAGTACTTCAGCCCCAAGGGCGGCCGGCGCTAGCCCCGCCGGGACCACCGCGCCCGCAGCGCCCCAGAGCCCTCAGCAGTCCACCTCAGGTAAAGGAACCGACGTGTCCAAGCGCATCGACGTCATCGGCGAGAACATCTACTACGGCGACTTCCTGGCCGTGAAGGACGTCAACGTCGTCATCGAGCCCAAGTCCGTCACCGCCCTCATCGGCCCCTCCGGCTGCGGGAAGTCCACCTTCCTGCGCACCCTCAACCGCATGCACGAGACCATCCCCGGTGCCCGCGTCGAGGGCCAGGTCATCGTCGACGGCGTCAACCTCTACGGCCCCGGCGTCGACGCCGTCCAGGTGCGCCGCGCCATCGGCATGGTCTTCCAGCGGCCCAACCCGTTCCCCACGATGTCCATCGCCGAGAACGTCCTGGCCGGCGTGCGCCTCAACAACCGCCGCATCAGGAAGTCCGACGCCGACGACCTGGTGGAGGCCTCCTGCGCGGAGCCAACCTGTGGGACGAGGTCAAGGACCGCCTGGACCGTCCGGGCCTGGGCCTGTCCGGCGGCCAGCAGCAGCGCCTGTGCATCGCTCGAGCCATCGCGGTCAAGCCTGCCGTCCTGCTCATGGACGAGCCCTGCTCCGCCCTGGACCCCATCTCCACGCTCGCCATCGAGGACCTCATCTCCGAGCTCAAGACGGACTACACGATCGTCATCGTCACCCACAACATGCAGCAGGCCTCCCGCGTGAGCGACATGACCGGCTTCTTCAACCTGGAGGCCACCGGCAAGCCGGGCCACCTCGTCGAGTACGACTCCACCGACAAGATCTTCTCCGCCCCCAGCCAGCAGGCCACTGAGGACTACATCTCCGGCCGCTTCGGCTGAGGGACGAGGAGGGATGAGGACGTCGGGCCGGAGAGCGCCAGTCGGCGCGAATGCCGCTCGCGGCGGCTTGAGTTGGAGCCCGGGGCCCGTCACGGCCCGACGCCGCCCACGAGTCTACAGGTCCGGGCTCCCGGCCGTCCCGGCGTCCACCCAGTGAGTCCACCCGGCGGTCGGGGGAGGCGCCTGGCCTCCTTGGCCCGTCCTGACCTTCGCCGTCTTCCCCGGGGCCGGTGTGCGCTCAGGCGTCCTCGGGGGCGTCCAGACGGTAGCCGACGTTGCGCACCGTGCCGATGAGGTTGTCGTGCTCGGTGCCCAGCTTGGCGCGCAGGCGACGGATGTGGACGTCCACCGTGCGCGAGCCACCGATGTAGTCCTCGCCCCACACCTCGTGCAGGAGCGCGTCGCGCGTCAGGACCCGCCCCCGGTTGGCGGCCAGGAACTTCAGCAGCTCGAACTCCTTGTAGGTCAGGTCCAGGATCGTGCCGCGCAGTCGGGCCGTGTAGGCGGTGACGTCAATGACAAGATCGCCCACGTCGATGCGGTCGTCGTCGACCTCGTCCACGACCGGGACATGGGCGCGCAGCAGCCGCAACCGGGCCGACAGCTCGGCGGGCTTGGCGCCGGCCATGACGAAGTCGGCCGCGCCCCAGTCGATCTGCACCGCGGCGGCGCCCCCCTCCTCCACGATGAGGATGATGGGCGGGCAGTCCATGGGGCCGGTGAAGAGCTGGCACAGAGCGCGGGCGCGGGTCAGGTCCCCACGGGCGTCGATCATGACGACGTCGGCGCTGTCCACCTCCGCGTAGGAGGAGGGGATTGGGGGGAGGCACTCCACCTGGGAGTCGAGGAAGGCGGTCGCCGGCAGGACGTCAGTGGCGTCACTCTCACGAGTGAACATGATGATCCGCATGCTGCTCCTTCCACGGCTCTCGACCTGGACTCGCCGGCGCGGTCGAGCGGCGCAGCGGCGATACTGACGGGGATAAGTCAACCACACCTTGTCGCAGGCGAAATCTCCGGAGGCGATGACCGACCGGATACTGACCATCCAGGAGGATGCTGGAGTGGGCGCTGCGGCCGTCCGGGTGTGGGACGATGCGTGCTGTGACTACCCACCACCGACGAGCCCAGCCGGCTGCGCGCGCCCGTGGAGCCTCTCGTGCCTCCCGCGATGACTCCCGTGCCGCAGCCGTTCCGACGGCCGCCGGCGGCGTGGCGGACTGGGCCAGCGTCATCGGCGTAGACGACTCCGGCGCCTCGGCCAGGCCGACCGGCTCGGAGCCCACCGCGCGCTCGACCGGCCCCGACGCCGCCGGTGAGTCGACCGGTTTCTCCGGTGCTCCGGCGACGGCCCGCTCAGCGGACTCGGGTGACACTGCCGACCTTGCTGAGGACCTGGGCTACGCCACCCGTCGCACCTCCAACCGTCCCAAGGAGCCGGGCCTGGTGGATCCGGCCTGGACCCGGCTCGCCTTCGCGGGCGTCGTGCCTCTGCTGCTGGCGGTCGGCTCGGTGCTGCCCGGCTGGGTGAGGCTGGCCCTCGTGGCCGCCCTGGTGCCGGCCGCCGCGCAGGGCTGGCCCGCGCTCGTGCGCGCCCGGCACGACCTGGGCGGCACGGTCGTCATGACGATCTGTGGGCTGTCGGCCGCCGTCAGTGTCTACCTCCTCGGTGACATGGGGGTGGCCGGCCTGGTCATGGCCTTCTCGATCCTGGTGGCCTTCGTCGGCCAGATGCTGCGGCGCGACGGCCGGCACAACCTGGTCGAGGACCTGTCCGCAACGGTTGCCGGCTGCCTCGTGGCGGTCTCCGGCTCGGCCTGGTGCGCCCTTGAGCCGGGCTTGGCCGATCCGGCCATCGTCGTGCCCACCTGTCTGGCGCTGTTCGTCGGTGCCGTCCTGACCGTCCTCAACGTGCGCGCCCGGATGCTGGAGGCCCTCACCGTCACGGTTCCGGCACTGCTCGCCGGCGGTGCCGGCTACGTGCTGGCCTCGGCCGGCTTCTTCGGCCTGTCCCACATCAGTGCGACAGCGGCGCTGCAAAGCGCCGTGGCCTGCGTGGCCGTCGGCTTCGTGGCGGGGGTTCTCATGGCCTCCGGCAACCGCGTCCTGTGGACCCACCGATGGGTGCCCGGCGGGCGGGCGGCTGTGGCCTCCGCGCTCGTGCCGATCCTGTCGGTCGGCGTGCCGGTCTACGCCATCGCCCGCCTCCTGGGCGGTTTCCTCGCCGGCTGAGCACGGCCCGGGCAGGCGGCGCGCGTGAAGCGGGCAGGGGTGACGTCGTAGGCTGCGGGCATGGCATTCACGCTTCCTGACGACCTGCCCCCCGAGCTCTACCCGCTGGCCTGGCTGGCCGGCACCTGGCGCGGCTACGGCATCCTCACCTACGGCGAGACCGTGCCCGAGCAGGCCGTCTACCAGGAGATGACCTTCGACCACGACGGCGGCCCCTACCTGCGCCAGACCACCACCATCTGGACGGTCGACGCCACCCGCTCCAAGAACCTCGACTTCGAGATGCCCGGCCTCCAGGGCGCCTCCCTCCTGGCTCCCGCTCAGATCTGGTCCACCGAGACCGCTACTGGCGGCCCGTCGGCCAGGAGCAGCCCGACGGCGCCGATGGTGCCGGGACCACCGACCCGGCCGACATCCGATGCTGAGAGCGCCGGTGGCCCGCTCACCCCCATCACCCGGCTCGAGCTCGTCTCGGCCGACCCCGCCGGTCACGTCGGCGTCTGGGAGGGCTGGATCCAGGGGCCGCGCGCCCAGGTCGGCACCCAGGCCGTGGGCCGTGCCCGCACGGCCGTCCCGGTGGAGGAGATGACCCGCATGTTCGGGCTCGTGGGCGGCGACCTCATGTGGACCCAGGACATGGCCGCCTTCGGCCAGAGCGAGGTGACCACCTACGCCTCCGGCCGCCTCGGCCGAGTTGACGACGTGGACGACCCCGCCGCCCAGCCCGGCTCAGCCCTCGACCCGGCTGAGCCGACCGCGGACTCCTTCGAGTCCTCCGCACCCGCCTCCGACGACGCCGAGCCGACCGCCTGATGCGCCCCTCCCACTGCTGACCCGACCCGGCGCCGTCGCCTCGCCCCGGACGACCCCGACCAGGCCGTCCCCGCCCACCTCGGCGACCCCGGCCGCGAGCAGGCCGCCCTGGCCGAGGGGCGCGCGGCCTGCGCCCTGGCTCGCGACGTCGTCACCGTTACCGGCCCGGACCGTCTGAGCTGGCTGACCACACTGTCCAGCCAGGTGCTCACCACCCTGGAGCCCGGCGACGGCGGCGCGGAGACGCTGCTCCTCGACGCCCAGGGACACATCACCCACGCGCTCGCGGCTCTCGACGACTGCCGTACGCTCTGGCTCGTCACGGAGGCCGGCAACGGCGAGGACCTGGCGACATTCCTGGACTCCATGCGCTTCATGCTGCGCGTCGAGGTGGCCGAGCGGCCCGACGTCATGGCGCTGGGCGCCCTCGGGGAGGGGCTCGAGGCCCTGGCCCAGGCGGCGCGTGACACGGCGCCGGACTCGCCGACCGATCCCGAGGCCCCCGCCACCTCCCAGACCGGCGCCGAGCCTCAGGGCTCGCTCATCGGCCTGTGGCGCGACCCGTGGCCGGGCGTCGTCGAGGGCGGCACGAGCTACGACGTCGGAGAGGACCGACCGCATCCCGGCCAGGGGTACCGGGGCGGTCACGTCCTGGTGCCCACCCAGAGCGTGAATGCTGTGGTGGAGGCCTTCCTCGCCGCCGGGGAGAGGCGGCGCCTGGCCGGCGCCCTGGCCTGGGAGGCCCTGCGCATTGAGGCCGGCCGCCCCGCCACGCCCGCGAGGCCGACGCCCGCGCCATCCCCCACGAGCTGGACTGGCTGCGCACGGCCGTGCACCTGACGAAGGGCTGCTACCCGGGTCAGGAGACGATCGCGCGCACCCTCAACCTGGGTCGGCCCCCGCGCCGCCTCACCGTGCTTCAGCTCGACGGCCTCGTCGGCGACCTGCCCCGACCCGGGGCGACCGTGCGCATGGGGGAGCGGACCGTGGGCGCCGTGACCTCTGTGGCGCGCCACCACGAGCTCGGCCCCATCGCCCTGGCCCTGCTGCGCCGCGCCGTGCCTGTGGGCGAGCAGCTGACCGTGGAGGTCACCGAGGTCGACGAGTCCACCGGTGAGATCGTCCCCGTCGGCCGGGTCGACGCCGCCCAGGAGGTACTGGTCTCCCCCGAGGGGCGCGCCCAGGCCAGCCCGTCCGAGCGCCCCGGCGCCGGACTGCGCAAGGGCCTGCGGCTCTGAGAGGTCCGGTCGAGCGTCCGGTCCAGGGCGCTCCGGGGCCGGCCGCTGCATGAGGAACCAACTGTTCTCGCTGGGCGTGGCCGTCTCACTGGGATCGTTGACCGGCGACCGGTAGCCTGGGGCGCGTGAGCGTCCTCTATGCTGTGTCATTCTTTCTCTCCGAGGCGGTCAGGTGGAGCTGGATCGCCGCCCAGGCCGTCTCCATCGTCATGGGGATCTGGGCGCTGGTCGACTCCCTGGTGCGGCCGGCGGAGTACTACGCCGCGGCAGGCAAGAGCACCAAGCGGTTCTGGAACGTGGTCAACGCGGCGGGTACGGCGGTTGTCGGCCTCCTCGGCGCCGCCTCGATGTTCGGCCTGCTGGGCGTTGTGGCCAGTGCCGTCTACCTGGTGGACGTGCGCCCCGCCCTGCAGGCGCTGGCGCCGGTGAAGGTGCGTTCCTCGATCCGCATCCCGGGGCGGGCCTCTCAGCGTCGGCCTGGACGCGGCGGGCGCGGCCCGCGTGACTGGAGCGCTGGTCGCTGATGCGCGCGGTCATTCAGCGGGTCAACCGGGCGGCTGTCCGGGTCGACAGCGAGGTGGTCGGCGAGATCACCCGCCCCGGCCTCATGGTCCTCGTGGGGGCCACGCACGACGACGGCCCCACGCAGGTGGCCACGGTCGCCCGCAAGATCGCGGACCTGCGGCTCCTGGAGGACGAGCTCTCAGTGACCGACGCCGGAGCACCCGTGCTCGTCGTCTCCCAGTTCACCCTGTACGCCGATACCCGCAAGGGCCGGCGCCCCACCTGGAACAAGGCGGCCCCCGGTGAGGTGGCCGAGCCCCTGGTGGAGGCCGTGGCCGAGGACCTGCGCGGACGCGGCCTGGGAGGTGGCCACCGGCCGCTTCGGCGCCGACATGAAGATCGACATGGAGGCCGACGGCCCGGTGACGATCCTGATCGAGGCCGAATAGGCTGAGGAGGCCGAGGAGGCCGCAGAAGGAGGCGCTGAGATGACGGGGCGCTCGCGGGTGGTGGTCGTCGCCATGATGCTGTGGTGGGCCTTCTTCGGCAGTATCAGCGTGTCCTGGGCGCTGGGCTCCCCGTGGCTGGTCGACACGGTTCTTCAGGGGGAGGGGCTGAGGCTCGCCCAGGAGCGGCCCACCTGGTTCGTCGTGGTCGTCCTCGTCTCCGGGCTGGTGAAGCTGGGGTTCGTCGTCTTCGGCTTCGTCCTCCTGCGCCCGGACGTCATCAGGGTGCCGCGCTGGATGCGCCTGGCCTTCGGCTGGGTCTCGGGAGCCCTGCTCATGGCCTACGGGGTGGTCGGCTCGGTGCCGGCGATCCCGACAATCTTGTCGGGGGAACCGCTCTCCCGCTATGGCTGGTGGCGGCTGGTTCTGTGGATGCCTCACTTCTGGGCGGGTGGGATCCTGGTGCTGGCCGCGACGGTCGTATATTTTCGCTGGAGCCGTTCCAGCAGTGTCGAGCCGCGGCGGGTTTGAGGCTCTGTCCCCGACCTGGGACCGCCGGCGTCTCGCGCAGGACGGATCGTTCTGTCCGAGATGGTTTGATAAGGAGGTGCTCCGCCTCGAGGCTACTGCGTTCACCCGGTGCTGGCCAACCTGTGCAGTGCGGAGAGGGAGCCGGAGAGGAATGAGGAGGGGAGGAGCGGGATGTGTCCGAGCAACTGACCGCCTATGACGGGCTCCTGCCCACCGGGGTCGCAGTTGCGGACAGCCGAGTCGATCTCAACGTTCCCCTCTTTCTCGAGGAGGAGGAACGGGCGTCTTCCATGGTTGTCTCGCGTCGCGCCGACTTCGTCACTGTGCGTGCCTGTGCTCGCCTCGCGCTTGGCCGGCTCGGTGTCCCTCCCGTCCCGCTCGTTCCCGGTGAGGCCGGAGAACCGTCCTGGCCCAACGGTATCGTCGGTTCGATGACCCACTGCCGCGGTCTGCGCGCCGCCGCCGTCGCCTTCGCGCATGATGCGGATGCGATCGGCATTGATGCTGAGCCGGACGAACCGCTCCCGGACGGTGTGATCGACATCGTCGCCTCCCCGGCGGAGCGGCGCCGGTTGCGGGCTCTGCCCGTCGGGGGCGTCTCCTGGGACCGTCTCCTGTTCAGCGCCAAGGAGTCCGTGTACAAGGCCTGGTACCCGCGCGAGCGTTCGTGGCTCGGCTTCGAGGACGCGGATGTCGCACTTGGTGACGGTGTTCTGACCGCTGAGATTCATGGCGAGTCGGGGCTCCGATTCACGCTGACCGGGTGCTGGGGCGTGAGTGACGGGATTCTCGTGACTGCCGTCGTTGTCCCCGCAGGCAAGTGGCCTGCGGGGACGTGAGCGATGGGTTGTTACTCGCGATCCTTGAGGATCTCGGTGACATCGACACCGCGCAGGTGCCGCCCGGACAGGAATCGGACGACTCCGTAGGTGGCGAGAACGATGACGACGATGAGGATGACGGACCGGGACGACGTGGTGAATGGGAAGGCCGTCGCCAGACTCGAGATCATGTACTGCCAGGTCGGTCTCATGATGGCGACGGAGAGCGGCAGTCCGACGGCGAGGGAGAGCAGTACGAGGAGGACGTAGTTGCCTAGATACAGGTGACCGACTTCCGCCTCGTCGTAGCCGAGGGCCTTCATGAGGGAGATCGAGTACTGCTCGCGGTCAACCACCATCCTCATAAGGAGGAACATGACGATGATGAACAGGCCGATTGACGCGATGAACAGGACGAGGATCGTGGGGCGCATCGCTTGGGTGAAAGTGTTGACCGAGGTGATCATGTCGGACCGGCTGATGACGGACTGCGCCTGATTATCGAGGTCGTCATTGACGGTGCCGCTCACGATCGCGTTGGACGAGCCGCTGTCGAGGCCGAGCAGGGAGTTAACGTCCTCATGCTCGCCGAAGACTGCCATCTGCGGGTAGTCGACAATCCCGGCGACGACGACCTTGCGGTTGTCCGTGTCCATGGGATCGAGTGTGAACTCATCGCCCACCTCGTAGCCGTACCTCAGGGAAACGGCCTTGGAGATGAGGACGTGGGTCTCGTCGGTGCCGGACAGGTCGACGTCGAAGTACTGGGTGTCCTTGTCGATGCCAATGACTGACAGGCTGGCGCCGGCGCCTTCAGCGCCCACGAGCTTGGCGGACCTCAGCGTCGCTGTCTCGGCGCCGTCCGGACTCGTGGGCGGTGCGCCAAGGAAGACGTAGACGACCTCGAAATCAATGTCCTCGCGCACGTCGTCGGCGTAGGACACGACGGAGTCGTGCATGCCGAAACTGAAGACCATGAGCAGGAGGGACAGGACGACTCCCGAGCAGCATGAGCACATAAGTGGTCCAAGCGCGCATGAAGGAGCGCAGGCGGAAGCTGAACGCGAAGGGTAGGGACTCGAGCGTCGCCCTCGATGGCGGACGTTGGCCGGTGTCGCGGCGAAGCAGCTGTAGCGGCTCCTTGGCGAGTTTCCTGCGTAGGACGAGGAAGCTGACGAGAGTCACGGTGATGAGCGGTGTGAGGACGCCATAGGCGATGACGCCCGGTGAGACCACTGACCCGAGGGCCGGGATCGAGTAGTAGGTCGTCGCGTTCTGCATGGCCGGTGCAGCCAGGAAACCTCCGACCGTACCGGCGACGGCGCACACTGCGGCCAGGATGACGGGCAGGAGCATGTAATGGGCGATGAGTTCGCGCCTGGTGATGCCGAGTGCGTAGAAGGTGCCGATGACGGGTGACTGGCGGCGAATATTGTCGGCAGTGAGGACAGAGAGCACGTAGGCGATGAGGACTAGCGCTACGAATCCGGCGATGTAGGCGGCCTGGACGGTGACAGTCTGGTCATCGATGACGGTGACGATGCGGGGGTTGTCGTCGTGTTCGAGGTAGGAGGAGACCTGGGCGGTGCCGGCGTGGTCCCTGAGGGCGTTGCTGATCTCGCTGACGATGTCGGTGGCCTCCATATCGGAGTCGCCCAGGAGGTAGACGTAGGTGGTGGTCAGCGTGTTGCCTGTTTGGCGAGGGACTCCACGGTGCTCGCGGCGGTGAAGGCGGTTCCGAACTCGTTGGGATCGGCAGCCGTGTCGGTGGGGCGGGCGACGACGGTCGCGTAATCCGGGGTGGAGCCGATACCGGTGATGGTGAGTCTGGTGCCGTCGAGGTCGAGTGTGTCCCCGACCTCGAGGTTGTGGGCCCTGGCGTAAGTCTGCTCGAGTGCGATTTCATCGTTCGCTGTGGGCAGGGCTCCGGACTCCAGGTTGATGCGGTCGATCGTGCTGCGGTTCTCATAGACGCGAACGGTGGAGTTGTCGGCGGCCGGGACGTCGGTGAACTCGGCGCGTTCGAAGGTCAAACCCTTGTTCCGCAATGAGGTGAGTTGATCATTGGTCAACTCGGCCGTGAGTTCGAGGTATCCGTCCTCGACGTTGCCGGTATCCTGTGCATCCTTGGCAGTGTTCAGCGCGGAGCCGTTGCCGGCGGCCATACCTGCGGACACGACGATGCCGAGGAGGATGAGCAGGGCGGAGGCGAGGTAGCGCGACCACTGGGAGCGCAGATCGCGCAGGAGTTGCATGTTGAGCATTTTCATGGTGCGTCCCTTCACCAGGTCAGGCTCGAGGCAAGCGCAGGGTCTTCCCGGACCTCGACATCGGAGATACGGCCATCGCGGACGGTGATGGTGCGGTGCGCCATCTCAGCGAGCACCTGGTTATGTGTGACGATGACGATGGTCGTACCCAGGTCGTGGTTGATACGTTCAAGAAGGGAGAGCATCTCCTTGCTCGTCTCGTAGTCGAGCGCCCCGGTGGGTTCATCGCACAGAAGCAGCCGTGGACGTTTGATGAGTGCGCGGGCGATGGCGCAGCGCTGCTGCTGTCCGCCGGAGAGCTGGGAGGGGAACTTGTTGCGGTGGTCGGCCAGCCCAAGGTCAGCGAGCAGATCGTCCAGAGGCATGGGGTCGTCGCTCAGGTACTCGCAGACGCCGACGTTTTCACGGGCGGTTAGGGTCGGAACGAGGTTGTAGAACTGGAAGACGAAGCCCACGAGGTCGCGGCGGTAGCGGCCGAGATCCTTACGGCTGAGTGAGGTGATCTCCCGATCCCCGACCAGGATCGTGCCGGAGTCTGGCCGGTCCAGTCCGCCGAGGCAGTTGAGTAGAGTCGATTTACCAGAACCGCTCGCACCGACGATCATGCATATCTCTGACTCGTCAATTGTGCAGGAGACGTCCTTGAGGACGTCGATCTTACCGTCGCCCTGCCCGAAGGACTTGTTGACCGAATCGATGCGGATGTCCATGCGTGGTGCCCTTCTTCATTCGTGCTACTGGTGGTTGGTGGTGCGACGGGACCGGATGAGGTCCGTCAGACAATGGGTGGCGAGAGTTGGGGAATCTGATAGGTAGAAGTGCCCGCCGGGAACGGTCCGTGAATGAAAATCGCTCGTGGTGGAGCGTCTCCAACCGTCGACGTCGTCTTCAGTGAGGGTATCCGCGTCGCCGTGGATCTCGTGGATGGGGGAGTCGATGGGCCCTTCCATGGGCGTCCAGGTCTCGAGCAGCTCGTAGTCGGCCCGCAGCGAGGACAGGACGAGTTCTCTTGTTGCGGGGTCCTTGAGGACCTCTGGAGGTGTGCCGCCCAGGGCGAGGAGCTCCTCGCACAGGCTGGCGTCGCTCCGGGTGCGGATCGGGGCGCTCTCGGGCGTGCCCCGGGGAGGCCGACTTGAGGATACGGCGAGACCTGAGGGCGCACGGCGTCCCCGGGCCTTCATCTCCTGGCACACCGCGTATCCGACGAGTGCACCCATGGAATGGCCGAAGAGGTACAGATCCATGTCCTCCAGGAAAAGGGGTTGCGGAGAGGATCTGTTCAACGAGGTCGCTCATCCGGCGGAAGGGGGCATGGGTGAGACGAGCCTCCCTGCCCGGGTAGCGCAGTGCGAGAAGCTGGGTATCGTGAGGCACGAGCCGCTCCCAGCCGAGGAACAAGCGGCAGGTCCCGCCGGCGTGTGGAAGCCCGAGGACCACTGCAGTCGGGGTCTGGACCCGGCCAACGGCGTACAGCAGCGGGTTGTGGAGTGCCGAGGACAGCGCCAAGCAGGTCATAGGGATCTCCCCTCCTCCATGTCGCGGCTCGTCCCGTCCGGAGGGCTCTCCCGGTCTCGTACCAGGAGTTGCCGGAGATGGTGACACTAGGGCAGTGTTCTCAGTCGAGAGAAAACCCAGGTGGGGTCAACGGCCCTCGTCAAGCGGGAGCACAGCGGAGTCGACTCGTCCCTCGAGGAGGGCGATGGTGGTCAGAGCGGAGACCTCGGCCGTGAGTGAAGGGCGCGTCGGTGGTGACGATGAGTTCGTCATCGCCTGCCCAGGCATGCAGCGTGTAGGAGGGATGATGGCTGACGCAATCCACCCGAGCGGCATTCTGGAGCCGGTGGACGGCCTCCCTGCATGCGTTCCTCGTCCCCAAGCAGTATGGGGTGAGGCCGCGTAGTAACGTGCCACCTCGGCGACGTGCTCGCCGTTGATGATCTGATACTCGACTGCGTCAGGGGATCCTCTGGGCGGAGCAGATCCGGTTGATCTCCTCGGTCAGGATCGGTGGCAGTCGCCGTCGGGGGCACATTGGGCGGCAGGTGGCGCCCTCCACCTGAGAACGGGACTACGCGGTGTGCGTGACGACGGGCGTGCGGGGTGCCACCTCCCGTGCTCGTACCGAGGAGGAGGTCCTGGGCGGAACCCTTCGGGATGACGCCCAGGCCTCCGTGCCACAGGCCGACGCTGCGGGGCGTTGAAGAGGCACGGGCGAGGAGAGCGCGCACTATGAGGCCGGTGAGACCGGGCTGCATACCGGCGTCGACGACGACGGCCGAGCGCAGGTCGCCACCGTTCCCATAGAACCTTCCGAGGTCGCTGCAGTCGTGGAGCAGGTCACCTCCTGCGGGGTCGACGAGGGGAACCCCGACGGTGAGGGCCCTGCGGGCCATCGGACCGGACCAACGGGAGGACGGGGCAGCGCAGGATACGACGGCGTCGAGGCCGTCGAGAAAAGAGACAACGGAGTTGTCATCTTCAAGATCGACGGTACGGACCTCGATACTGGGACCATCGGGACGAGCCACCTCATTGACAAGGCTATGAACGCGTTCGGGCACCCGTGTACCCAGACGCAGGTCGGTCCCCGTGCGAGCGAGAGCGCGGGCCACCCCGCTACCGATAGTGCCGTTGGCTCCAATGATGCCGATGGTGCTCACCGTAGGTCATCCTCGAGAAGCTCCGCGGCGATCCGAGACACGATAGGAGGTTCCATGCAGGAGAAGTGGTCGCCAGGAATGTCCACGGTGCGGAAGCGGGCGTTGCTCCGGGAATCCCAGAAGGACTCCATGTCGTCGTCGAGCCCTGGCAGGAGGGCCTGTTCACCGTGCTCGGAGAGAAAGGTCAGATTTGTCTCGCAGACGGTGGGCTCCACTCGCCCCATGACCCTCATCGCCTGACGGAACATCTCGAAGGTGTTGCGGATGTAGCTGGCATCGAAGCTGGGCCCGACGGCGGTGACGAGATTTTTGAGGCGGGCATCGGGTTCCATGCGCAGCAGCGTGCTCAGGTCCGTGAGTCCCGACTCGTCCGCGGCCGCAGCGATCGACTCGTCCGATATCGTGCCGGGGGTCCGTTGGAGGGCGGCTTGCAGGAGCTCCCCCATGACTTCGGGCTTTGCGAAGCCGAGCACGGTCGGGTCGATGCCGACGGAACGAGCGTAGACGTATTCGACGACGAAGCGGGAGGTAACATCGCAGGGCAGCCGGTAGGAGGAGATGACTGTGAGGCCGTTGACACGGATTCCAGTCTCCGGCAGGCGCCGGGCGAGTTCTGCCGCGACCATCCCACCCATGCAGTAGCCGGTGAGGCGGACTTCTTCCAGATCGAGGGTGCGTAGGGTCCGGATGTGCTCATCGCAGAGATGATCGAGGACTTCCTCCGGCTCGAGGGTGGTGAGGAACTGCGGGTCAGAGGCCTCGAGACCGATGAGCGGCAGTGGCGACTCGGCCGTTCGGAGCTCATTGATGAGGTTGCGATAGGGGGTGAGCGTGCCCGAGCCGTCATGCACGATGACGCGTGCCGTGCGTCCCGCGCCCGGTCGCAGGACGATCGCGCCAGATGAGGTCGCCCCGTTCGCCTTGTCCGTGCCGTCGATGGCGAGGGCATCGACGAGCGCGGCTACGCCACGGACCGTTGGGTCGGTCATCACCCTGCGCATGACGTCGTCCCACGCCACGGAGTCCGGAACGAGACCACGGTGACGTAGTTCATTGACCATGCGGGCGACGAGCAGGGAGTCCCCGCCGACGTTGAAGAAGTTCTGAGACGGACTGAGCGCTCCAGTCCCGAGGATCTCCTGCCAGATGGCAGCCACGGCCTGCTCGGTGCCAGTGGCCTCCTCGTCGCCGCTCGCGTTGACGGCATGGGTGACGACTCGGAGCTGCTCGCCGAGCGCCTTGCGATCCGTCTTGCCATTCAAGGTTGTCGGCAGAGTATCGAGGACTCGGAGCTCGGCGGGAACCATGTATGGGGGCAGCTTGTCCTCGAGGTACTTGGTGAGTTCTTCTGAAGAGACGGGAGCGAGGCCGTCTTTGACGCGGGCGAGCGCGAGGACCTGCCCGACTGATGCCAGGTCGTCGTCGTCGCCGGGGGTGAATCCCTCGAGGATGAAGCCGTGCCGCTCCAGCAGCTCGCGCCACGTGGAGGCGGGGATGAAGACCTCACCTGTGTCCTGACGGAAATCGACGAACTCCTGCCGAAGCCCGGACTGGAAGTCCATGGAGACCATGAGCGTGTAGTTGTCCTGGGCCTCGTCGAGGAGGACGAGGCGTCCCCGTGGGGCGAGCATCCCGTGGATCCGTTCGAGTGCCGTGTCGATGTCGAGCGCGTTGTGCAGGACGTTCGCAGCCAGGACGACGTCGCAGGAGTTCGGTGCGATGCCCTGTTCAAGGGGATCGTGGTTGATGTCGAGGATCCCATACGTCAGGCCGGGGCGCGGGCCGTAGATCTCCCGCGCTCGGGTGAGGAAGAACGTTGAGACGTCGGTGAACAGGTATTGCGTATCAGTTCCCTCAAGCAGCTCAAGAACGGCTGTCGAGGTCCCGCCGACGCCGGCTCCCACCTCGAGGATCCGCAGCGGGGAACCGGTGGGGCGGCCTTCTGCGAGTGAGGAGATTGTGCGGGCGATGATGTCGTTGAAGTAGCGGCTGACAAGGTTGTCCCGGTACGCTCCCCAGGGCGACATCGGCCTTTCCCTCCGGGAAGAGGAGCTCGGTGGCCTGGGCGTCGCCGCGCAGCAGGCTGGGCAGAGCAGCCATGCAGTTGCGGATATAGGCGTCGACTTCGTGCCCGTACCCGGTGTGATCCTCCATCTCGCGGATACGGACATCGAGCGCTTCTGCCTCCTGATAGGTCGGCTCGGCGTGCATGCAGTAGGTACCTTCGCTCTCGACAAGGAGACCCTCGTGGACGAGAGCGCGGATCCAACGGGTGAGCAGACCATGATGCGACGGTGTGGCGAGGGCTAGCAGTTCCTCGTGTGTGCGCGGACCCGAGTCGAGGCCACCGTCCCACAGGACGCGTGCCATTGAATGGAGCGCCCGTCGGCTGCCGAGAATGGCGACCTGGGCGAGTTCAGCGTTGTCGACGTCGTCCAGGATGGGGCTGGACGCGAGCCCGGCTGCTACAGGTGCGTCGGTGGCGGGGGCGGGGGCGACGAAGCCGACGAGACGCTGGGAGTCCCCGCTACGGTCGACGAGTGCCACAGCTGACGACACCGACGGGTGGGATGCGAGGGCGGACTCGACCTCAGCCAGTTCGATACGGTGTCCGTGGACCTTGACCTGGCCGTCCTCACGGCCGAGGAACTCGACAATGCCCTCGGTGTCCCTACGGCCCCAGTCGCCGGTGCGGTACAGGCGCTCGTTGGTGCGAGGATGGATGAGGAATTGACGTGCGGTGATCTCAGGAGAGGCATGGTATCCCCGAGCCAAGCCTGCGCCGGCGAGATAGAGCTCGCCGTCCACACCGGGGCGGCGTTCACGAAGATCCTCGTCAAGAACGTGGATCGCCTGGTTCGTCAAGGCTCGACCGTAGGGTATGGAGACCCATGTCGGTGCAACCTCGTCGATCTCGTGGAACACTGACCAGATAGAGGCCTCCGTGGCGCCGCCGAGGCTGATGATACGGGCGCTCGGAGCGGCGGTGCGCAGCTGGCCGGGCAACGCCACGGGGATCCAGTCGCCCGACAGCAGGACCGTGCGCAGACTCGCGAGATCATTGTCCCCACCCACGAGGGAGTCGAGGACCATCTGCATCTGGGCGGGCACGGAGTTCCATATGGTGATCTTGTGGTGCCGGACGAGACCCGCCCAGGCCACGGGGTCGGTGCGTTGCTGCTCGGTGGGGATGATGAGTGCTCCACCTGCGGCGAGCACACCGAAAACGTCGTAGACGGATAGGTCGAAGCTGGGGGAGGCCAAAGCCATTGCCCGGTCGTGCTCATCGACTCCGAACCTGGTGGAGACGTCCATGATCGTGTTGTCGGCGGCGGCGTGCGTGATGACGACGCCCTTCGGAGCACCAGTGGAGCCCGACGTGTAGATGAGGTAGGCGGGCGCAGACGTGTCCGTCTCCTCGTCGATACCCGCTGCGTCAGCGATGAGGGAGTCGGTGACGGACTCGGCGTTGAGGACCGTGCACCTCCAGTCCTCGGCGGTGTGGTCCCGGTCCGTGATGACGAGGCTCGCTTCGGCGAGCTCGGCGATGCGGACGCGTCGTCCTACCGGATGTGAAACGTCGATGGGCACGTAGGCGGTGCCGGCGCGCAGGGCGCCGACGAGGGCGGACACGAGCTCGAAGCCATGGGGAAGACATACGGCCACATGATTTCCGGGGGCCGCGCCGGCGGCGCGGATCGAGGCGGCGTACGCGGCCGAGCGGTCGAGGAGGTTCTTGTAGGTCCAGGACCTCTCACCGCTGATGACGGCTACGGAGTCGGGGGCGGTCAGCGCACGATCAACAACCGACCGCTCCAATCGGATTGGTCGGCCGGGGACAGGAGTGATCCGGCAGATGGTCGGGTCCGGTTCCATCGGGATGGGGCGGCCATCCGCCAGGGCCAGGAGGAGGTCCCGCATACAGGTGAAGGCATCCCTTGTCCCAATCACCGCGCAGGGGCTTCGTCACGGACGTCCCAACTCACCTCGAGCTCCCCTGTCGAGTTCGAGGACTTGACAGTCGATGAGTACCTGCGGGGTCTGGGTCAGGCCTTGGACGGTCCTGCCACCAAGACGAGACAGGGAATCGCGGCTGCCGACACCGAGCATGGAGGTGAAAACGAAGGGGAGGAGCGCAGCCTTCCAGCCGCGACGGCGGGCGATCTCACGGACGACCTCAACGCCACTGACGTGGTGGTGGTCGAGGTCCTCCCACAGCTGATGGTGTACCCGGCCGATAACCTCCTCAATGCGGTCGGCTCCGCTCGTATCGACGAGCACAGGAATGGTGGAGGTGAAGTCGCCGATGATGCGCTCGAGGTCATCGTGCAGGGGAAGCGGCACGAGCGAGGTGACGTTGAGCGTGAAGCGCGGTCTGCGAGCCCAACGAGCCAGGGGTGGAGCCGTAGACGGCGAGTAGGGAGACCTGTCGGTGATGCTCCAGCGGAGGCCGCGAAAGTCTTGAGCGCCTTCCAACGGTTGGCGTCCAGACGCAGGACGTGACGGTGGAAAGTCGGTGGGCTCTGGCGCGGTGGAGCGAGGGGGACCTCCGGGGCACCCGGCAGGTCGTTCAACCGCTCCTGCCAGTAGTCCCGGTCCTGAGCGACCCGCTCGGCCCACGGATGGCCCGGCTCCTGGATGGCACGCAGCGCGAGGACGTAGTCGCGGAAAGTGGCATCCAGGGGTTCGAGGTCCTCATGCGGCGCCAAGTACAGGCTCACGAGTTCGTCAATGAGCGTCGTGATGCTGCGCGCATCAGCGATGAGCAGGTCGATGGAGAAATGCAGCCGAGCTCCGCAGTCGTGCCGCGTCACATGCAGCTCGAACAGTGGCCATGACTCGATGTCGTAGACCTGGTGGGCCATCCGCTCACGGGTGGTGTCCAGCACCGTTTGGGCCGCTTCGATGCCCTGCCCGCGGACATCGGTGACCCCGATGCCCACTCGCTCACGCCTCGCAGGTACCTGTTGCCACCCGGCGACGTCAAAGCCGGCACGAAGCATCCCGTGCCGTTCGACGAGTCGATTCCAAGCGTCCTCAAGGCGGACGGGATCCAGATCGGGGAACTCGATCTCCGTGTAGCCGTGGCAGCCGAGACCTCCGTAATCGATTGCGCTGCCACGCCCCACCAGATGAGATGTCTGAATGTCGGTGAGAGGGAAGGGGGCCTCGGCGTCCTCGGGGTGTGCCTTGAGGAGTGGGCGGTCCTTCCGTTGGAGGCGCTCAAGGATCTCGTCGCGGTGCACGGTCAGGCGTTCACGGAGTTCTGGGGTGAGGGCGCCGCGAGGTGCACGGAAGCGTAGACGACCGTCCTCAGCGTGAAGCTCGATACCGGCACGGCGCAGGTCATCAAGCAGGACGGTAAGGGACTGATCATTGGGGGACGTGGGACTCACAGCTCACCCTCCTCGTACTCGTCGTCGGGCATGGTGGATGAGGGCAGGGCGAGGCCCGACCTCTCCAGGGCACGCGCGGTGCCTGCCAGAGTCGGGTCGAGGAAGAGGTCTCGCAGGGGCAGATCCGCGCCCTCCTCGGAACGTATCCTGGTCGCTATCCGGGTGGCGGTCAGAGAGTCGCCGCCGAGTTCGAAGAAGCTCGCAGCGCGACTTGTCACCGGTACGGAGAGGAACTCCTCCCACAGGGCGGCCATGTACTCCTCATACGGTCCCTCGGGCGGGGCGTCGTTCTCCGTAGACGTTGCACTCAATCCCCTTGTCAACGTTGTGACGGCTGCGCGGTCGACCTTCCCGTTGCGGGTGAGCGGCAGAGTGGGCAGGACGAGCACGACGGCGGGTACCTCGTAGGCGGGGAGCCGTTCTCGTAACCAGTTCAGCAGCGTGGGCTCGTCCACCGCACCGTTGACCGTTACGGCAGCGGCGAGTTCGTGGCCAGCACCCCGGTGCACGACAACGACCGCGTTGTTGACGTCCGGGTGATTGGCGAGGACGGACTCGATCCCACCGAGCTCGATGCGGTGTCCGCGAACCTTGACCTGGAGGTCGGTGCGACCGAGGAACTCGACACGCCCATCGGGTAGGTATCGTGCCCGGTCACCGGTTCGGTACCAGGAGATGCCGTCCTCATCGCGGCTGAAGGCTGCTGCCGTCAGCGCCGGGTTGTTGCGGTAACCGTGGGCCACTCCATCGCCGCCGATAAGCAGATCCCCGGCCACCCAGACGGGGCAGTCGAGCATGTTCGGCGTGACGACGCGCAGCTGTTGATTGGAGAGGGGACGGCCATAGGGGATGGATCGCCACGACGGGTCGACGACGTCGACCTCTTCGTAGTTGGACCATACAGCCGCCTCGGTGGCTCCGCCTAGAGCGACGAAGCGGGCATCGGGGCACAAGGACCGGAGACGTCCGGGCAGGTCGAGACCCACCCAATCGCCGGACTCGAGGACGAGGCGCAGTCCGAGGCTGTCACTGGGCCTTGCCTCCAGCGTCGTGAGGAGCATATCGAGCAGAATGGGGGCTGAGTTCCATACGGTGACTCCCATTGAGGTGACAAGCCGAGACCACTCTTCCGCATCGCGTTGGTCCTCGTCTCGCAGCAGGACGAGGGAGCCTCCTCGACCGAGTAGGCCGAAGATATCGAAGACGGACAGATCGAAATCGAGTGCGGAGACCGCCAGCCCCCGGTCCTCCTGTGTTATGCCGAAGCGGGTGCAAACGTCGTCGAGCGTGTTCCACGCAGAGCGGTGGCTGATCTCGACGCCCTTCGGCTCGCCGGAGGAGCCGGATGTGAAGATGATGTAGGCGGCCTGCTCCGGAGTGATGGGCACCGGTGTGTTGAGGGGCTCGGTGCCCCATGCCTCCTCAAGGGATTCCACGACAAGGTCCACACCGGCTTGCTGGAAGGCGGCGGTGCGCCGGGCCTGCGGGTGCGTTGTGGACATAGGGACGTAGATGGCTCCTGCGGCAAGGACACCAAGGACGGCAATGATCTGCTCGGGGCCACGGGGCAGCGTGACACCGATGACATCGCCGTCCACGACACCGCGCCCACGCAGCCACGCCGCGGTGCGCAGGGCGCCATCGGCGACCTCACCATAGGTGAGCCGGGTGCCGTCACCTGTGAGTAGCGCGGTGCGTCGGGGCTCACGATCGGCGTGCTCGAAGAATGCCTCGTGAAGAAGTCGTGGGGTGATCGGCGAGGCCGTCTCATTGACCGCTTGCCGGATGCCGGCCTGGTCGTCCGGTAGTGGGAGGTGGATCGGGTCGTCCCAGTCATCGTCGACTAGCGAGTTGACGAGGTGAGAGTAGGAATCGAAGGCGGCGTCAAGAAAACCGGAGGGGAAGAGATCCTCAACGGCGTCCCACGACAGCAGCAGTTCCCCGTCCTGCTCCATGACCTGATGGTCGATCCACACTTGCGGCGTCTGGGAGAGGACCTCGACGGGGTACCCCAGCAGGCGGGTGGTTCGCGTGCCGAGGGCGTCGGAGCCGAGACTCGAGGTGAAGACTACAGCGCCGGCGTCCGCTCGGTTCGTATGCGCCAGCTCCCGCAGGACCTGGACACCGCTGTGGTCGGCGTGTTCGAGGCTCTCGATGACTTGTTTCTGCATGGTCCGCGCTGCATCAAGAAAGCCCTGCCCGCTCGTGGGTGTGCAGGCAACGAGAACATTCTCGGTAAAATCGGCGACCATGGTGGCCACATCCGGATGCACCATCTGCCGCTCGAAGGTCGTCAGGTTGATGCTGAACGGCGAAGCGTCACCGCTATATCGGGACATGACTGCCGCGTAGCAGGTGAGCAGGACCGCCGAGGGAGTCAGACCAACGGCCCGGGCGCGGTTGCGCAGCCTTGTCCAACGGGCCTGGCTGAGACGGGTACTGCGGCGAGTGAAACGAGGGGATCCGGTGACCGTGGTGATATCGACGGGCAAAGCGGGAGCCCCGGGCAGGGAGTCCATTCTCTTCTCCCAGTAACGGCGGGCCGCCTCCCGGCGCCGGCCTGCTGCAGGAGCCGTCACTGCCAGGTAGCGGGAGAAGGGATAGGGGTGCTCCTCGAGTGCGTCGGGGCCCTGGTCATAAGCGATAGCCAGATCCTCGAGAAGGATCGTGATGCTGGTGGCATCAGCGACGAGGAGGTCAATGTCCACGTGGAGCCGCTGTTCGCCGTTGGGCAGGAGAGTCAGTTCCAGCTCCAGGTTCTGTCCCGCCGCGACGTCGAGTACGCGGTGGGATATCGCTGCGCGCACAGCCTTGAGTTCATTCTCGATACGATCCCCAGCGTTGGTCAGGTCGTTGATGGTAACGGTGCGGGCGGCGACTGATTCGAGGACGCGCTGGGTGCTGTCATCGTCAAACACCGCCCGCAGCATGGGATGGCGGCGTAACAGAGCGTTCCACGCCGTGGACAGGCGCGCGGGGTCTAGGTCGTGGGTGCGGAACTCCATGTAGGAGTGGCAGCCGACACCGCCGAGTGGTGCATCGGGGCTGCGGCCGAAAAGATAGGCCTGCTGGATGGGGGTTGTTGGGAACGGTAGCGTCGGGTCGACAGGCCCCGCAACGGCCTCGGGGGCACAACGCTTCTGGGAGAGCAACCTGCTCCATGCCCGCAGATTCGGTGTGGCGAAGAGCTCGCGATACGTGACGTGGTGACCTCCCGCGGTCAGTCCGGCGGCGAGCTCCGCAGCCTGAACGGAGGTCAGTCCGAGAGCGAGAATGTTGGTATCGAGATCCTCCTCGGTGATGGGGGTACCAAGCATCCGGGTGAGCACGGCAATGAGATCATCGAGTGTCTCAATGCCGGAGGTGGGGGCCTGGCCCCGACTCTCGAACAGTATGGGCAGCTCGCCACGCAGATAGGCATCCACAGTCGCTGAGCGACGAACCTTGCCGGAGGTGGTCCACAGGATGGCATGAGGTGCGACGACGACGACATCGTCAACGGGTAGGCCATGGACGTCGAGGATTGCCTGACGGCAGGGCAGGGACGATGGCTGCGACGGCGGGGTCGTTGGGCGAGGCGCCGGTGGTGGCCTCGACGATGACGACGGTGCGTTCCACGCCGTTGACAGGACGCTGCCCTCATGCAGACGCGTCGTGTAGGCACCTCGGGCAGGGAGCGGAGAGTCTGCTCGACATCCTGCGGGTAGATGTTGACGCCGCGGTGGATGATGAGGTCCTTCGCGCGTCCGGTGATGTAAAGGTGCTCCTCGTGTAGGACGCCGAGGTCTCCGGTGCGCAGATGCTCAGTGTTCGGGTCGCCGACGAGATGAGCGCGGAAGGTCTCTTCAGTGGCGTCCTCGTGCCGCCAGTAGCCGGGCGGGATTCCGGGGCCGGATAGCCAGATCTCGCCGATGACGCCGTCGGGCAGTGCCTGGTGGGTCTCGGGGTCGACGATGGTGACGCCTGTGCGCAGGGTGTACGTGCCGACGCTGACAAGGTGGGTCGCTTCTTCGTCGGCGGTTGCGGGGGTGGCCCGTCCGCGACCGAGCTGGGCGGCGCTGAAGGCTGTGATGGGCTGCGAACCCCGTCGGGGGCCCAGCCCTGGGGCGGCACACACAGCGAGCGACGCCTCGGCCAACCCGTAACAGGGGGTGAGAGCCCGCGGATCGAGGTTGAGACGCTCAGTCGAGAGCTTGCGAAAGCCACCGATAGTGAGAGGGCTGATTGGTTCGGAGCCGTCAATGGCGAACTTTAGGGAGGACAAGTCGGCTCGGAAGTCGGGGGACCGCATGAGCGTCTTGCCGACGAGTCCGTAGCCGAAGTCGGGTGAAGCAGTGTAGTTCGCATGGTACGTCTCCATGCCGGTGACCCAGCGCAACGGGTCGGCGATGAAGGAAGCGGGAAGCATGAGGGTGGTTGTGCCGCTGTTGATAAGAGGCACGAGGGCGCCGTAGATAAGGCCCATGTCGTGGTGGAGGGGGAGCCAGGAGACCATGGATAGCAGCTCCCCGGGCTTGAGGCCGTTGGCGACGAACTCGGCCTGGTAGGCGAGGGCCCGATGGTCGTTGAGGACTCCCTTGGGATGACCGGTGGATCCGGAGGTGTACTGCAGGAAGGCGGGGGTGTCGGGGCCTGTGGGCACGGGCTCGTCGACGTCGGTCGGCTCGGTGAGCTTGTCTGGGGAGAGGATCTGCGAGGAGGGGGTGAGGGACGCCAGGTCCAGGCTTGTGGCGGTGGTGTCGTCGGCGATGACGACGGTGGGGGAGGAGTCCGTAATGATGTGGTGCAGGCGCTCGGTCTCAGGACCTCGAGTGATGGGGAAGGGGACAGGGATGGGAATCATCCCCCGGTACATGGCGCCGAGGATGAGGATGAGGAGGCGATCATCGCCGGGGATGAGGGGGAGCACCCTGTCGCCGGGTGTGCCTGGAAGGTGGGCGGCAGCGACTGCAATCTCGTCCCACAGCTGACGGTAGGTGTGGCTGCGAACCGTGACGGTTCCGTCTGAATAGTCGAGAAAACGAAGGGCAACACGATTCGGGAACGCGTCGAGTGCGCGCGCAAGAGCATTGATGACGGAAGTCATTATGTCAGACCAGGCCTCAAAACGGGAATAAACCGACTCAGCAGACTGTAATGTAAGCCTACCCTAAGGTCAATGTTTCGTTGAGGATCAAGATAAGAGCCCGTGCAGGTAGCTCGGCACCTCGTGCGGTGTCCACTCGTGAAATCTGTGGAGTGTGGCGTTGTCGGGGGAGAATTGTCCGGTGTGTGGTGGGGGTGGGGAGGACTTGTGATGCCGTGGTTCTCGTGGGAGCGCTTCCCGGGTCTCCTGGACTGGTGGCAGAGCGGTCGATGAGCTCTTCGGCTCGTCCTCGAAAGCGGAGGCGGATCGGCGCCGCCGGAGCGCGGGGGAGGGCCGGGTGTGCGCCCCGACCGCGCTTCCCGGCCCTCACTCGAGTGTCACTCGGCTGGCGGCCCCGGCTCAACGGGGAGTATTCCCCAACCGGCCGGCAGGTATGGGTCGGCCGGCTTCAGTGGCTGAGGGTCTCGTCGGTACCGACGGCGGAGCCGGCCGCGGCGGAGATGCCGGCGAGCTCGTGGTCGTCGGCGTTGCCGCCGGTGCAGATGATCGCGCAGCGGCCCTGGCGGGTGGGGTCGGCCATGAGCCCGGCCAGGCCCGCGGCCCCGGCGCCCTCGGCCAGGGTGTGGGCGTGGGTGGCCATGAGGCCGACGGATCCCTGGATTGCGTCGTCGTCGACCAGGATGAAGTCGTTGAGGCCGCGTCCCAGCACCGACTGGGTGAGGGCGAAGCTCGCCCCGACGGCCAGCCCCGCCACGCGCGTGCCGCTGTGGACGGTGGCCGGCTCCCCGGACGTCCAGGCGTGGTGCGCGGCCGGGGCGGCGCTGGACTGGACACCGATGACCCGGCACCCGGGGGCCAGGGACGTCGCGCACGAGGCAGGCGCCGGCCGCCCCGGAGCCCTGAGCCGACCGGCGCGTAGACGGACTCCAGGCCCGGGTGACGGCGGAAGAGCTCGAGGTAGACGGTGGCGTGCCCGAGCACGATGGCCGGCTCGTCCCCGGGGGAGACCATGCGCATCCCCTCGGCCAGCGACAGAGCCTCGGCGTGGGCCAGTGAGTCGCACATCGTCTCGCCCTCGACGACGACCCGGGCGCCCAGCGCGCGCACCGCGGCCACCTTGCGGGCCGGCGCGCCCACCGGGACGACGACGGTGACAGGGACCTCGCTGCGGGCGCCGGCCCAGGCCAGGGACTGCGCGTGGTTGCCGGTGGAGGCGGTCACGACGCCGCGGCGCCGCTCCTCGGGGCTGAGCGCGGCCATGAGCGCCACCCCGCCGCGGACCTTGAAGGCGCCGGTGGGCTGGACGTTCTCGTGCTTGACCGTGACCTCCACCCCGGCCTCGGCGTTGAGCAGCGGGTAGGACCAGGCGGGAGTCTCGGGCAGGACGCGCGAGACGGCCTCGTAGGTGCGCAGGACGGCGTCGAAGTCGAGGCCGGACTGGATGGTGGCGGGAGCCTGGGGCAGGGGTGTCGGTGGCGGTCATGGCTTCATGATGCGGACGGCCGGGGTATCGGTCCAATGAATCTTTTGACGAATACCCATCGATGCAGGACATACTTGGTGGCGTGATCGATGTGCAGCAGCTGCGGGCCCTCGTGGAGCTCTCCCGCCTCGGCACCGTCTCGGCCGCCGCCGATTCCCTGGGGTTCAGCCAGTCCACCGTCTCCCACCAGCTCGCCGCCCTGTCACGGGCGACCGGCGCAGTCCTGCTGACGCGGGCCGGACGCGGCGTGCGGCTCACCGAGGAGGGCCGGGCGCTGGCGGTGCGGGGCCAAGAGGTCCTCGACCTGCTGGAGCGCACCGAGCGTGAGGTCGTCTCCATGGCCCGCGCGGAGGCGGGGCGCGTGCGCCTGGCCGCCTTCCCCTCCGCCGTGGCCTCCCTGGTGCCGAGGGTGCTCGACGTCGTCGGCCGGCAGTACCCGGGCCTGGAGGTCGAGCTCGTCGACGCCGAGCCGCCCGAGGCCCTCGACGCGCTGCGGCGCGGGCGGGTGGACGCGGCCCTGTCCTTCTCCTACGTCGACGACGACGCCGGCGAGGGCCTTCAGGCCGAGCACCTGCTCGACGACGTCCTCTACCTCGTCACCCACCCCGGCGGCATCACGCGCATCGCCGACGGCGCCCAGTGCCGGTGGGTGACCGGCTGCGCGCTGCCGCGAGGAGCTCCTCGCCGTGGGGAGGGCCAACGGCTTCACGCCCGAGACCGCCTACGCCTCCGACGACTACGTGGCCGTGCAGGCGCTCGTCGCCGCCGGGGTGGGGGCGGCCCTGCTGCCCGGGATGGCGCTGAGCGCCTACCGGCACGAGGGGGTCCAGGTGCGGCCACTGGCCCGCGAGCAGCGGCGCGTCGAGGTGGTCACCGCGCCGAGCAGCCCCGCCCGCTGGCCATCGACGTCCTGGTGGAGGCCTGCCGGACGGCGGCTCGCCGCACGAGCCTGCGCCGCCCGGCGGTCAGGACCGGCAGGGAGTGCTGCCTCACGGTGAGGTGTGGTGATGGGACGTGCGTCCGCGCTGCATCACAGAGAGGAACGGACATGGGAGCTGGTGTGCGAGCTGTTCTGGGTGACGTATCCGGCGAGGTTGCTGTCTTCGGGTCGCTCAATGCTGACCTGACGGTCCGAACGGAGCGCTTTTCCCAGGCCCGGTGAGACGATCGGCGGGGAGGACCTGGTGATCCTGCCGGGAGGCAAGTCGGCGAACCAGGCGGTTCAGGCCGGTCTTCTCGGCGCTCACGTCAGGATGATCGGGGCCGTCGGAGGGGACGGTCACGGCGATCTGCTCATCGAGTCCCTCCAGCGCGCCGGCGTGGACACCGCGGCGGTTCAGCGCGAGGACGTGGCCACCGGCACCGCCATCATCACCGTGGACTCCGCGGGGGACAACACCATCGTGGTGTCTCCCGGTGCGAACGGGAGGGTGGACGTCTCGACGGCGCAGCGGCACCAGGACGTCATCCGCGGCGCCCGTGTGCTGGGGCTGTGCATGGAGGTCAGCCCCGACGCGGTCGAGGCGGCGGCCCGCATCGCCCACGACGCCGGCACCCGCGTGGTCTTCAACAACTCCCCGTTCCGCCCCATCCTGTCCGCCGGGCTCCTGGAGGCCATTGACGTCCTGGTCGTCAACGAGCATGAGCTCGCCGACATGCTGAAGCCGGGTACGAGCGACACGGCGGCCGAGCCGGAGCGCGAGGGGACCGACGACGCCACGGACTGGGGCGATTGCGCAAGGAGACTGGCCGCCATGGGGATCCCCTCCGCGGTGGTGACCCTGGGGGGCCGCGGGTCGATGGTGATCGAGGGGGAGGAGATCACCCCGGTCGATCCCTTCCCAGCTGATGTCGTGGACACCACCGGTGCTGGCGACTCCTTCCTGGGCACGCTGCTGGCGGCGCTCGCCGCAGGCGCCGGGCTCAAGGAGGCGGCAGGTGCGGCCTCAGCCGTCTCCGCCTTCGCGACGACCTCAGTGGGGGCGCAGGCCTCCTACGGGGACATCGCCGCAGTCGAGCAGCACTTCGGATAAGCGCAGCCCGACGAGCGAGGCGAGAGAGCCGAGGCGGCTCGCAGCTGCCGCGGAATGTTGACGAGCCTCGGGGAAGCGGTGACAGGAGATGGGGCCGCAGGCTCGTGCTTCAGTTGTTCTTGAACTGCTCGAGGTTCTCCGTGTGGGGGTGTCCGTCGTCGGCGGCGCTGAGCCAGAAGCGTGGTGTGCCTGACTCCCGGTATCCCTTGTCGTTGATGACAACCTGGCTGACGAGGAGCCCCGGACCAGTGGGGACTCGTCGCGCCACGGCGCTATCGGTGTCCTCGTTGTAGACCGTTCCCGAGTTGGTGTCGACGACCTCCCAGTGAATTCGACCCTCATCGGGAAGATAGGTGCACCGCCTGATCCACCCGCCGAGAAGGATCTCGCTGGAATTGGTGAAGGAGTTCAGGTGCTTGCCGTGAAGATCGACCTGCGTCACCGTGGAGGCCGTCGCGCTGTCGTGGGAGTGGGCAGGCTGCGAGGACAGGAGAAGAGAGCTCTTTCCAGAGCCTGCGAGCCACAGGCTTGTGTTGAAAGACGTCGGAGATGATGTTGTGTCCGTCAGTGAGAAGACGCTGATGCGTCCCTTGCCTTTCCCCGCGGGATAGTAGGCGTCAGCGGTCTCGACGGCGAGTGAGTCACTGGTCAGGGCCTGACCCAGGACCAGCCCGTCGACCTCCACCGTGCGCACCGGCTTCCCGGAAACTGCGTCAAGAACGACAACGGTCGTCCGCTGCTCGGCGGGGACGACAGGTGTCTGCCGAGCGGGGCGGGGGCTGTCGTCGGCGACTTCCGGTGGACGCAGCACCAGGGAGAGGTACTTCCCGTTCGGGCTCACGGTTGCATAGCCTGCGGTACGGGAGTTGAGTACGTCTCGAGCCAGCTCCTGCGCTGACTGAACATCCATGCCGTTGTCGTGACGTCTGTAGGCTGCAATCCTCGGCGTCAGGGACACAGCCCACACGGGCTCTTTGTCAGAGGCCTCGTATCGTGCAATGAGTGTCGATTCCTGGTTCTTGGTGTTGAATGACTGGATGACGCAGATGTCCGCTCCCTGCGCGGGAAGGTAGGAGGGATCCTGAGATCCAGGATTGCTTATCCAATCGCTCGCCTTGTCTTGGCAGTCCTTCATCTGTTCCGCTGTGAGAGACGTCGGTGACATGGGTGGTGCCGTGCTCGAAGATGACGCACGTGAATTGGAGTGGCAGGCGGTCACCGTGAGTGACAGCAGCAGTGGAAGCGCCACCATGAGCGCTGTGGTTCGATGGCTTATGAAGGCAATGCTGTGTGGGAACTTAGATTTCACGTCAACCTACCCGGGGAACCCGTAGATTCGGAAAGACTGTGATGCTATGGGGAGATTAGGGGTATTGTTGACGATGGCGAGAGTGGCTCCGGGAGTACTCAATGAGGAGATGTAGTGATAATCGTCCTGGCTGACAGCGGTGTCCTTCATGGTGGAGTTATATTCTCCTGACTTTAGCGGGTAGTAAGTTGATCCTGGCTCAACTTCTGCGAGCGGAATGATCCTGCTGTCACCCGTTTTGATCGTGATGTGGCCGTCGCCTGTGGTGATAACGGAGCTATTTCCATCTGTTGTGTTGGTGGCAGGTGTGCCGTTTTCAATGTTCGTTGCCGTGATCCCCACTGCTGTGACATAGTGCGGAAACTGGTTGAGCGGTGCCACCGTCATGGTGGCAGGATTGAAGACCGTTCCGATGCTGCTTGAGTCTTTCCATGTTGAAGAGTAATTAAGGCTTCTGGCCTCCACAGGTCGTCCGTCCGGCGTCGTCGCTGGGAAGACGGAGATCGTGCTGGTGGAGAGCGATGCTGGGACGTTGATCCCCAGTGTTGTTCCCAGGTCGAAAGTGCGGGCGTCTGCCTCAGGTGCCTCACTGAGGGCGTCCAGACTGACCGCGTGCGCGCGGCGAGCTTTCGCCTCCTCGTCTAGATGGCCCTGCGGAGCACGGTCGTCGTAGACGCCGATCCACCCCCGGGCGGTGACAACATCTCCCCGTTCCTGCTCGTGAAGAGTTCCTTTGACTCTCCTGGGGTGTGAGGGGTCGGCCTGAGAGATGACTCCCAGAGAGTCACGGCCGCCGTCATACCCGAGAATGAAACTGGAGTGGCCCGCTGTGCCAGCATACTCGTTGGCTACTGGGGGTAAAAAGGTATAATCCAGCTTGAGGTCTTTGAGATCCCACATCCGTGAGCCGTCACTCAGGGAGTAGGCGACGGTGCCGTCAAGAAGAGCTGAATCGCTGAGCTGAAATGTGTCGTCGTAGTCTCCGGCCTTGCGGGGGTGCTCCACAACGATCTTTCCGGTGACGGCGTCGAACACTAAGGTTGTGTCCGGAGACTCGCCATCGAGTTCTGGCCATTCCGAGCTCATGGATGTGTAAGTGATGGGACCTGTGACAACGACTGCCACGTATCGCCCGTTCGGACTGGTGATAAGACCCTGCTTACCCGACGCGACAGGATCCGTCTCAAGTCGCCAGCTGCGGAACTCAGCGCCGGCACGGCGGTACTGCCAGCGTGCCGATCCGTCAGCGGGGTTGATCCCGGTAACCGTGTCCTTGGTGAGGAGGATGGGGCCCCGCGGCCCCGCCGGCGATGTCGAGGAAGCCGTCAACATCCTTCACCCACGCCTTCCGTGCTCCGAAGGATGTGGGGTAGGCGGGGAGCTGGGCGGAATCGACAGCGGGTGCCGTGGTCTGCGTGATCGTGGGGGTATTGGCGTGCGTGCTTCTCAACGTGAAGTAGGGGACGCCGAAGCTGGCCACAAGGCCGATTGCGGGCAGGACTGCGATGGCAGCCGTGCTGAAGCGGCGGAAGGGGTGGCTTTGAAGGGCGCGGAGCCATCTCTGCCGTAACCCGGCACCCCGAGGGCGGCTGAACCAGAGATCCAGCTCGTCGGGGGACAACTCGTCGCTGTGTGGCTCCTCAGCGGGGAGGGTGACTGAACGGGCCGCCCAAAGTCCGATGTGTGACATCACGATCAGCCCGAACGCGACGATGCCCATCGCGAAAGCCAGGAGTTCGCCGAGACGGACACCGAAGGTGGAGGACGTCTCCCTCCACAGCTGCAGGACCGGAAGGCAGGCGTAGACGGTGCATGCTGAAACCCCGGCCACGGGCAGGAGCTTGAGGGCTGTGATGACACCGGTCAGGAGCCTGCTCCTCCCGGCAGCACGGTAGTAGGGCGTTGGCCATACGGATGCACCCACGAGCCACAGCACCAGCAGCAGCGCGCGCAGCGTTTCCATGACTGGGTGATCGCTGCCCGACCCACGCCTTTTATACCGCTGTTCCACACGAAGAACAGCGCGACTGCCGCGATCAGGGCGATGATGCTGCCGGTGAGCAGGGCGCGCATGCATGCCAGCAGGCGTGGGTGATCGCTGAGCGCGGCATCGTCGTGATCCAGGGGTGCCGGAGATGCCTCGGTGTCGGTGCTGGCGGTCTCCTCGGTCTCAGAAGGTGAGGGCGAGGTGGGCGGAGATGATGTGGATTCCATGATGGTGCGTGGATCGTGGTGATGTCAGTGGACGGAGAACTGCTCGAGGTTCTCGGTGTGGGGTGGCCGTCATCGCTGGAACTGAGCCAGAAGACGGGCTTGAGGTCTGTTGAGCCATTCCCGTTGGGGACCTTCTGATTGACGAGCAGCCCGGGGCCGGTCGCCACGCCTTGTTCGACGGCTGTCTTTCCGGTGATGTCGATTGTCTTCTTGATGCTGGGATTAACGAGTTGCTGCTCAACTGCCTCCCGAGAAGGGCTGAGGGACTTCCGTTCGTCCTCTGATACCGCCTTTGAACGTTGCTGATAATCGCTGGCTGCTTTGGGGTTCGCAAACCTGCGGATCCAGCCGCCGGGGTGGACGGCAGCAACTCCGGTGACGCTCCCGGCCGTGGTGCCGGCGGCGTTGACGAGGGAGACGGTCATCATCGAGCATCCGCCGATGCAGTCGTTCGAGAAAGGTTCGGGTGCGAGCACGAGGTTCTCCCGGGTGGCACCCACCAGCCACCTGTCGGTGGGGAAGGAGGAGGGCTGAGCGCTCGTGTCTGTCAGGGAGAAGATGGTGATGGTTCCCTTCCCGGAGCCGGCCGGGAAGTAGTTCTGAGCGGTCTCGACGGCGAGGGTGCCGTTGGTGAGGGTCTGCCCCAGGACGACCCCGGAGACTGTGGCGTCCCTGACCGTCTTACCGGTCTTGGCCTCCAGGACGACGATATGCGTGCGCAGATCGGCTGCTGTTGCTCCCGTCTGCTGCTCGGCGGGAAGGAGAATCAGCGACAGGTACCGACCGTCAGGACTGACGACGGCGCTCCCCGACGAGGAACGGTCCATGGCGTTATTCATCGCACTTTGGGCGTTGTCTGCGTACTCGGTCTCTCTTGGTCGGCGACTGCGGGCTTGATGGACACGGCCCACTGGAACTTATCAGCGGAGCGCTCTCGACTCACCACGGTCGTTGTCATGTCGCCGGAGACGGCACCTTTCTCTCCGTTCTCATCTGATGTGATCATGCTGATGGTGCCTACGACCGATGACAATGGATCGTTGTCCATGTCGCTCTTCGAATTCCGCGTCTTGGACGCATCTGCTTCCTGTGCGGTGAGGGAGGAGATGACTGGATCGTCGTTACTCTCCCCAATGCTGCATGAACTGATGGTGAGCGCGAGCGTCGCGGTTGCGGCGAGTGCTGTCAGTCGCCGGAGCGTGGAGGATATGCGGGGATTCAGGGGATGTGCGGCTCTCATTTCTGTCCTCCAGTGACGCCGAAGATCCGATATGTGCTGCGGCAGGTCTGGTCTTGGTGATCTGAATCGACACCACAGCTGGTGTACAACGTATCGGTTGCGTTGAGAATGGCGACGACGGCACCGGGAGTCCTGACCGCTTTGACGCGACTCGCGGAACTGACGTCTCGGGGGCTGAGCGGCTGGGCTGGAGCGTTCTTGGTGTCGGTCAGTTTCTGGGATGGCTGATATGTGGAACCGGGTGTGATGGGGATGGTGGTGCCGGGTGAGCCGTCACCGGGACGAATGACGAGTGCTGCGGAGGCAGAGCCGTCTTCGGCTAGTGTCTCAACGATGCCGGTGTGAGCGCTGGCGAGGCTCCGATCCTGGGACACGGGAGTGACCGTACGGGTGACTGGGTCGAAGACTGTCGCGGCTCGTGAGTTCTCTGCGGGGTAGGGGAGATTCGCATCCCGACTGATGACGGGATAGGTGACGATGCTGCCTGAGACGCGTGATGCCTCTGCGTTGATCCCCGAGGTTGCCCCTAAGGGAAAGGTGGTGGTGGCGGCGCCGTTGACCTTGGCCAGTGCGTCCAGGCTGATCGTTTCAGCCACAGGGTTACCCGAGGAATCAACCTCACCGGTGTAGCGGGCTGCCCACCCGTTGATGAAGACACTGAGTAGGTAATCGGTCCGGTCTGATTCAAAAGGGGGTTCAGACAGAACATGCTGAACCTCAACCTTGGCGCTAGGGCTGTTCTGTGGGCAGACCGTGATGTTTACCGCTGACTTCATTGAGTTGGATGAGGCGTCCTTGGTGGAGCGGTCCTCAGACATCCTCAAGAGGAATGAGGAGTGCCCGGCCGGACCGGAATAGGGAGCGTCGGCGCTCTCCGGGAGAGTCCACATCTGGGAACCGTCGGTCAGTGAAATGGCGGTGTCGTCGTCGAGGACTGCGGAGTCGGTGAGCTGAAGATAGCCGCCGGAACCCTGATGCTCTACGACGATCCTGCCGGTCAGAGCATCGAAAACCAGGGTGATAGCAGCGTTTTCCCCTTGAGGAGACGCGATGAATGTGGGTAGCTGGACTCGGGCGGCCACGTACTTGCCGTCAGGGCTGGTGACCAGCTCACCTCGGTCTGAGTTCCAGCCGGCGGGGGCGTAGGTCATGTGCTTGCGGTTGTAGCTCCACAGGACGCTGCCGTCCTTGGGGTTGAGTGCCATGATGCCGTCGTCGGTGAGGAGGATGGGGCCGCCGGCGCCCGCAGCGGTGGTCAGCTCGGTGGAGGAGATCTCCTTGCTCCAGGAGGCCTTCGGCGCCAGCGACGTGGGCGGCGCCAGCGAGGAATCGGCGGGGGTGGTGGCCGTGACATGGTGGACCGGGTTGACCAGTGCCCATGTTCCCGCGATCGCGGAACCAAGCGTCAGCGCAGGGGCAACGACCAGAGCCGCAAGGTAGGCGCGGGTACGGCGAGGTACCCGAATACGCTCGTGGCGGGGTCCCTGGTCGGTCTTCTCTCGGTCTTGACGATGGAGGCGGCGCCAGCGGCTCGGGTCATCGGGATCGCTGTTACCGACCGCCGTGGAGCGCATCCGCAGGTAGTGCAGCAGTGGGACGACGTTGAGGAAGAGCGTGGTTGAGAGCGCTGCTCCTGCCAGGGCCAGGAGGAACAGGACGGAGAACCCGGTCTCCTGGTAGGTGTCCCACCACGCCAGGGTCAGAGATGCTGACATCGTCGCGCCCAAGGCCGCCATGACCGTGATCATGACCGTCGTCAGGATGGGGCCCTTCTTCCCCCGTAAGGTGAGGCACGGCCAGACCAGCACTCCTCCGACGATCATGCAACTTGTCAGCACTGAGACTTTGCTCGGGATGAGGCTGCTGGGATCCTTGAGTTCTCGGCGCAGCATCAGTGCGGTTGCTGCGAGCACGACGGCACCGAGGAGTCCGCCCCAGCGCAGGGCACGCAGTGTCAGGGTGCCGTGCGGCGGGAAGGGCTCGCTCACGCTCTTGCCCTCGGCCTCACCGGCGTCCGATGAACTGGGGACCTCGTCGCTGGAGGTGGCATCGCCTGGCTGGGTGCCGGGACCAGTGTGGGGCTGATCGGTGCTGTTCTCGTCGGCGTCGGGCGTGAGAGGCATGAGCCTATTGTGGTGACCCATCCGTGACGATGTCTGGTGTTTGCGCGGTATTCGCCCGGTTGAACGGACAAGGGAAACCACCTCCAGAGCGCCGGGCTACTGATGCTGCGTCGGTTGCCCCCAGTGCCGCCCAGTTGGGGTGTCCTGGCCCGCGCCTCAGTTGTTCTTGAACTGCTCGAGGTTCTCGGTGTGGCGGTGTCCGTCGTCGGCGGCGCTGAGCCAGAAGACGGGCTTGCGCTCAGTTGAGCCGTTCCCGGTGGGGGACGTCCTGGTAGATGACCAGTCCGAGGCCATTCGGCACGCTGCGTTCGTCCACGGTCATGTCGGTGATGTCCGTGGACTGGCCGGTGTCGATGTGGACGAGCTGTTTCGGGAGCATACGGAGCTTCTGGCGTGCCTCCTCAGTTGCGTCATTGTTGTCCGGAGACGCATGCATTGAGTGGACAAGACTGGTGGCCGCTTTCGGGTCCCGGTACTGACTCACCCATCCTCCTGGATGAACAGCGGTGACTCCAGGCAGGGTGGCGATAGTGTGCCCATCGGTACCGCGCCGCGTCACGGTGTACGGGGCGCAATACAACGTGCACTCGTAGGGCGGCACGTCCGGAGCCAGAAGGAGGTCCTTCCTCGAGGCGCCGATGAGCCACTGATCGGTGGAGAACGAGGATGGCTGAGCGTTGGAGCTCGTGATCGAGAACACGTGGATGGGATCCCCTTGCCGGAGCCGGCCGGAAAGTAGTTCTGAGCGGTCTCGACGGCGAGGGTACTGCTGGTGAGGGCCTGCCCCAGAATGATCCCGGAGACCTCGGCGGTTCGGACAGCCTTGCCGGTCTGCGTGTCGAGGACGACGACGTGCGTGTGTCGATCGGTCGCCGGCACTCCTCTTTGTGACTCATCAGCTGTCAGGACCAGGGACAGGTAACGGCCGTCGGGGCTGATGATTATATCGCCAGCATGTGACTGGCTCGCTGTGCGGTCGTGTCCGTATTCCGAATCCGAGATACTGTTCGGCATCTGGCGGTCGGCGGCTGATGGCTTAATGGACACCGCCCACTGGAACTGATCGGTCGAGGGATCTCTGCTGACGATCCTGGTCACGTCCACATCCGGTTTCTTGGTGGCTGTGCCAGTGCTGTAGCTAGTGCTGATGAAGAGTTTCCCTGCTTTGGTGGGCAGTGTCCTCAGCGAAGCATCATGCAGCTCCTGCGCCGAAACACCCTGCTTGAGGTCCTCCACGGACTGGGAGGAGAGAGACGTGAGCACCGGCTCTTGACCGTATGAGCTGATGTTGCATGAAGCTATCGAGAGGGACAAGGAGACGGATGCGGCCACCGCCATCATGCGGCGATACGGAGTGCGGTCACGATGCCCTGGAGTGAGTGAGATTCTCATTTTTGCTTCCCCGTGATTCCGTATATGCGATATGTGTGAGGGGCATCGTTCGCTCTGGTCATATTTCCCGCGGGTGCATTCACTTTCGACGTCGTCGGTCGCCTTGAAGATGGCGATGACAGCGCCGGGAGCTCTCGTCACTTGCGCCTCGTTCGGCGGCGCCGTCTCGAGTGCTGCTCGCCAGGAGAGTGGGAGGGAGATCGGTGGAGCCAGGGGCGATGGGGATCGTGGTTCCGGTGGATCCATCGCCGGGACGAACACTGATGGCCGCCGACAGTGAGCCATCATCCGCTGGTATCTCAATGATCTCGGTGGCGAGCCCACGAAGCCCGGGTACTGATCGAGCGAGGTGACAGTGAGGGTGGATGGGTCGAACACCTTCGCCACGCGTGGCTCCCTCGGGAAATCTTGTGAACTGCTATCCGAACTGATGGGGGAGAAAGTGACGATGCTTCCAGACCTCAATGACGCGGCCTCGCTGATCCCAGAGGTGGCCCCCAGGGGGACGGTCCTCGTGTCGGCGTGGTCGACCTTGGCCAGTGCGTCCAGGCTGATCGCCTCGGCCACAGGGTTACCCGACGAATCGAGCTCGCCGGTGTAGCGCGCAGCCCATCCCTGAATGAAGCAGCCGGGGCCAGGGTGGGTAGTCATAGTAATCGGGAGGATTGGCAAGCACGTCGTCAACCTCCACGGCGGCAGAGAGATCCTCCTGCGGTGTGACGCGGAGGGTGATCGTTGACTTGTAGGACTGGGGGGAATTTTCATGACGTTGATCTTCGCTGTACTGGTCCAGGATGAACGACGAGTGCCCAGCAGTTCCGGAGTAATCGACACGGTCACCATCGGATAGAGTCCAGAGCTTCTTCCCATCGGTCAGGGAGAAGGCGCTGTTACCGTCGAGGACCGCGGAGTCTGTCAGCTGAAGTGGGCCGCCGGTGCTCAGATTCTTGAAGACGATCCTGCCGGTGAGGGCATCGAAAACCAAGGTGTCGCCGGTGGATTCTACGAACTTGGGTGACAGAACTCTCAGCGCACATACTTTCCGTTCGGGCTGGAGACCAGTGGGGCGGTGGTGTTGGTGAAGGCAAGAAAGTTGTGATCGAAGTTGGCGTGCTTGCGCTCATAGCTCCACAAGGCGCTGCCGTCCTTGGGGTTGAGTGCCATGATGCCGTCGTCGGTGAGGAGGATGGGGCCGCCGGCGCCCGCGACGGTGGTCAGCTCGGTGGAGGAGATCTCCTTGGTCCAGGAAGCCTTCGGCGCCAGCGACGTGGGCGGCGTCAGCGAGGTCTCGGCGGGGGGTGTGGCCGTGACATGGTGAACTGGGTTGATGAGTACCCATGTTCCCGCGACGGCGGAACCGAGCGTCAGCGCAGGGGCAACGACCAGAGCCGCAAGACAGGCGCGGGTGCGGCGAGGTACCCGAATTCGCTCGTACCGGGGGAATCCATTGTCGGTCTTCTTTCCGGTCTTGCGTCGGAGGTGGCCCCAGCGGCTCGGGTCATCGTCATCGCCGAGACCTACCGCGGTGCTACGCAGGTAGTGCAGCAGTGGACCGGCGCTCAGGAAGAGCGCGGCTGAGAGCGATGCTCCTGCCAGGGCCAGGAGGAACAGGACGGAGAATCCGGTCTCCTGGTAGGTACTCCACCACGCTATTATCAGAGATGCTGCCGTTGTCACCCCCAGGGCCGCCATGATCGTGGTCACGATCGTCACTAGGATGGGGCGTTTTCGTCCCTCGTTGAGGAACGGCCAGGCTAGCGTCCCTCCGACAATCATGCAGAGTCGTCAGTGCGGAGACCTTGTCCGGGATGAGGCTGCCGGCGCCAACGAGCCCGCGGTGCAGTGCCAGTGCGGTTGCTGCGAGCACGATGGCACTCGAGGAGTCCGCCCCAGCGCAGGGCACGCAGAGTGAGGGCGCTGCGTGGTGGGAAAGGCTCACCCTCACTCTTGCCCTCGGTCTCGTCCTCGCTGTCGCCGGTGTCGGTTGCGGCCTGGTCGGCCCTCAGCGGCGTCCCGGTCGGCGCTGCCTCGGCCTCCCCCGTGTCTGGCGCTGTCGAGGCATCGTCGCCGGAGTCGGCAGTGCCTGGCTGGGTGCCGATCGATGACGGGCTGATCGGTGCTGTCGTCGGTGTCGGCGTCGGGACGTGGGAGGCATGAGCCCTATTGTGGTGACCCATCCGTGACGATGTCAGGTGTTTGCGCGGTATTCGCCCCTGGTTGAACGGAGCAAGGGAAGGAGCCTCCGGAGGGCCAGGCTACTGGTGCTGCGTCGGGTCGCTCCCAGTGCTTCAGGTCGTGCGGTGACGCCTTCAATAGTGCCGAGCCCTGCCCCCGGGTATCGACGCGGGTGAGCGTCACCGACACGTCGTCGTGCCATCCGGTGACCAGCGACCGAGGGACAGGAGCAGGGCGCCGTCGTCGATCCCGGGTGAGCCACTGGTCGGTGGCGAAGGATGCTGGAGCGGCGGAGGTGTCGGTCAGGAGTAGACGGTGACCGTCCCCTTCCCGTCCCTGGCCGGGTAGTAGGCCCGGGCGGTCTCCACGGTCAGGGCGTCGTTGGTCAGCACCTGCCCCAGGACGAGCCCTGAGACCTCCACGGTGCGCACCGTCTCCCCGGTGGCGGCATCGAGGACGAGGACGTGGGTGCGCTGAGCTGCGACGTCGAGCGGGTTGCGGTCCTCATCCGAGTCGTGAAGCACGGGCCTCATCTGCGGTGGACGCAGGACGAGCGAGACATAGCGGCCGTCGGGACTGACGACGGCGTAGCCGGCCGGCCGCCAGTTGAGGAGGTCGTGGGCAACGTCCTGGCAGAGCTGCCGTCGTCGCCGAGCCAGTTGACGACGGCCGGCTTGATCTCACGCGCCCACAGCACCGAGCCGTCTGCGCCGCGGTACCTGGCGACGATGGAGCTGTTCGCCCCCGACCGGTCCTGTCTGCCGCGTTGCGCCTTCTCCTTTCCGTCAGCTCTCCGGGGCGGAGACGTGGAGGAAGTCCTCGCCGATGGGTGGGAGTCAGTCAGTGCTGGTGGGAGTCTCCGAGATGCGCTCCTGACCTGCGAGGCGCTCAGGAGGTGGTCTCCACCTGCTGCAGCTGCGTGAGGGGCTCGGGCTGCAGGCGCTCAAGGCTTCCCGCGAACAGGACAGCCGCAGCCAGGGCCGAGCCGATGAGGCGCCGGCGACGGAGGGTGAGGGCGTGCATGGTCATGACGAGGTCCTGAGATGCCGAAGATGCGGAAGGAGTGGGAGCCCTTGTCCGCCGGCTGGCATGATGACCAGGGTCGTTCCCGGCGTGCTCAGGGTGGTGAGCAGCGGATCTCGACGACGGCGACAGATCATCGATGGTCCACACGTGCCGAGTCCCGGGCGTAGTAGGTGGAGCCTGCGGGGACGTCCACCGTCGTTGGGGTGCGCTCCCCGCTGCTGACGCTCAGGACGCCGCCACTGCCGGACTCGGCGCGGGCGAGGCCGGCGTAGGACAGGACCCCGGCCTCCTGAGCGGAGTGGAGACGGTCCGGGTCTGCGGGTCGAAGATCGCGGCGACGGCTGTGCCGCCCTCGAGCTCCTGGGGAGATGTCGGCATGCTGCTGGCTCCGTTACCCACGGTCCGTTGAGGCAGAGTGGTCAGCGTGCCCGTGGCGTGGGAGGCCATGGTGTTGGCTCCGGAGGTCAGGCCCAGGTCGTAGGTGGTCGTGTCGGCGCCGGCGACGCCGGCCATGGCGTCCAGGTTGACGGCCTGCGCCGCCCAACCCGTGGGGGAGGTTTTGAAGTCGATCGGTCGAGGAGTCTCAGTGAAGGCGGCCACCCACCCGCCGCTGATGACCGGCTCCCCCTGACCGTCGGTGACCAGTGGGGCGCTCACGGCGCGTGACCGGGGGAGGTGTCCGGGCATGAGTGTGTAGGTCACATGCGGCCCGTGCCGGTCTGGTCTGTCCTCGACTGCGCGGCACACCCCTCGAGGAGGAAGGTGGAATGACCGGCCGTTCCCGAGTAGGGCCAGGTATCAGGTGACACGGAGACGTCCTCGGCATCGATGGACCACAGTCGGGAGCCGTCGGTGAGCGAGTAGCCGGTGGTGCCGTTGAGCAGGACGGAGTCGGTGATCTGGAGGACGTCTCCCTGCATGAAGCCCTCGTAGGTGACGCGCCCGGTCACCGTATCGAGGACGACCACCAAAGGCTCGACGCTCATACCCTCCGGCTCCTCGCCGTCGGTGGAATCGAGGGTCACCGCGAGGTGACGGCGGTCCGGGCTCGGGTGGCAGCGGATGAAGCGCGCGTGCTTGCGCGGATAGGTCCACAGGGTCGAGCCGTCGGCGGGATTGAGGCCGACGACGCCGTCGCTGCTCAGGACGACCGGCCCGGCAGCACCGGCCACCACGTCCATCATGCCGTGGACGTCCTGCGACCAGGCCGCCGTCGAGGCGAAGGACCGGGGCAGTGCCGGAAGCGCAGAGGTGTCGATACTCGCAGCGGTCGACGGCGTGACCCGGCTCGTGACCAGGTGTGGGACCGTGGCCGCTGCCCCGAGGGCGAGCGGTGGAATGACGATGAGAACGACCGCGCCGAGGACGGAGCGCCACGAGGGACGGGGCAGCCGAATCCTCCGCAGGCGATGCAGCCGCTCTGGAAAGCGCCGTTTCTTCGGCGGCGGGAAATAGGTGGCCCGGGTGGCACGAACCAGGAGATCGGTAGCTGCCAGCAGCCCCAGGCCCAGCACCCCAACCGCCAGCGTGAGCAGCTGGTTGATACTGACCGAGGTGCTGCGCAGCTGGGCGTGCCATAGGCGAAGAATGACGATGGCGAAGCCGCCCGAGAACATCAGGAGACACAGCGGTTGAAAGAGGACCGTCTTCCTGACGAGCGCTCGCGGTGAGCTGGGATAGCTCTTTTAGGTAAAACGCGCGGTCTCTCTCCACTTGAAGTAGCCGGCGATCCATATGAGCGCGGCCAGGCCGCCGACGAAGCCCCCGGCCGCCTTCATCGTGTGACCGGGATCCCTTAGCCCACTCTGGTAAACGAGGAACAGCACGGCCATCGCCCCGACCGCCAGGAGCCAGCCGAGGCGCAGGGCACGCAGAGCCCGCAGCATCGTGAGGACGTGTCGCGGAGGAGCCGGCACCGAGCCGTCTGAGGCGCCAACGGATTCAGCGGTCTCCCGACTCGGCGGCCTCCGCGGACTCGGCTGAGCCGGCGGGTGCAGGGGACCCGGTGTCCTGGGACTGGTCATGATCGGTCATCGTGGTGTCTTCCGTGCCGCTACTTGCTGGGTGAACTGCTCGAGGTTCTCGGCGTGGGGTGGCCGTCGTCGTCGGCGCTGAGCCAGAAGAGCTGGGTGGAGGTCTGCCGTTGCCGTCAGCGGCTCGTCCTGGCTGACCAGCAGCCCGGGGTCGGTGGGGACACCGACCGATTCGGCCCTTCCCTCCCGTGAGGTCGTGCGTGCTTCCCGAGTTCAGGTCGACGATCTGGGTGGGCAGGGCGTTCCAGGCGGCTCGCGTCTGGTCATCGTCCTTTCCGACAGTGCTGGGGGCGAGTGCGGCCGCAGCGGTCGGATCGCGGAAGCGTTGAAGCCACCCGCCGGGGTAGATCTGGTTGACGCCGGTGATGGTTCTGCGCACTGTGCCGTCCGTACCCATCTGGGTCACCGTGAACGGGCGGAACCGGGTGCTCCAGTCGTTGCCGGGCGTAGGGGAGTACGGGGACAGGAGGAGTGAGTCCCGTGAGGCGCCGATGAGCCAGTGGTCGCTGGAGATGGTCGATGGCTTGCCCGCAAGGTTGCTCAGCGGGTAGACGGAGATGACTCCCCGACCCTCGGCTCCCGGGTAGTAGTTCTGGGCGGTCTGGATGGCCAGGCTGCCATTGGTGAGGACCCGCCCCAGGATCAGTCCGGAGACCTCCACCGAGCCTTCGAGCGTGCCCGTCTCTGCGCTGAGGACGACGACGTAGGTACGCTGGGCCGAGAAGTCGTCGTCGTGAGCCGTCCGGTGCGGTTGGAGAATGAGCGAGATGTGCTGCCCGTCGGGACTGACGACGCCCACGCCGGAGGACTCCTGCTCGAGAAGATAGAATGTGTTCTTTTGCGTGGTTGACCAGTCATCACTGCTGTACTTGTATTCGTGATCGAATACCGCAGGTTCGATGCGGCTGGCCCACTGCATGCCCTTGATATCCGGTTTGTGTCCCGTGCTACCCGGTTTGTAGCTGGTGACGACTCCTGCGCGTTCCAACTTGGCACCGGATGAGACCTGCGAGTTGTCCACCCTGACGGTCCCATAGCGGGTAGGCAGGTCGCCAATGTCAATGACGTCGAAGTGGTTCCGCTCGGATTCCACCTGATGTGCACTGAGTGGGGTGACGGAGACTCCCTCCGACGGCGTGGTCGCTGCTGTCTTCGGGGCTGAGGAACCGCAGCCGGACAGTGGCAGTGAGATCAGAGTGCTGCCACCAGGGCGCGGGCGGCGCGGCTCGCCGCCAAACCGCTGCGGTGACGGTGCATCGAGGACATGGGGGTGGGCTTCGTCGTGTGTGTCGTGTGGCGCATCATCGGGCTTCTCCTCCCACGGCGTAGATGCGAGAGGTGCCGGAATACCGCGTGCCTGTCCGAACCATGATGATGGTGGCGCCGGGAGTGCTGATGGCGCTCACTAGATTCTCTTCCGGCCTCACGTCGGCCAGTGCCAGATCCTTGAGCCGAGGGTTGTAGAGACTTGTCTCCTGGCGGAGCGAATGTTGTCCCCGGTGCCAGAGGGATTGATACGCCCGACGATCCGTCTGCAGGCTTGACGGTGATCCGTCCCTCGACGGCTTCACCCACGGCGGCCTGGGTGATGCCGACGGAGGCGGCGGCCAGCCCCGGCGTCTGTGCCGCCGTCGTCACTGCCAGGGTCCGGGGGTTGAAGACGGAGCCGACAGTGCCGGAGGCCTCCCACAGGTGAAGCTCCAAGTCCACGTCATCCTTTGGCTTCTCCGCTGGGAGGGGCGGGAAGATCACGAGAGTCTGCGATTTCCTGGAGGCGACCGAGTTGACCTCGGAGGTCATGCCGAGGTCGTAGGCCCGAGTATCTGCTCCGGGGACACCGGCCAGGCCGTCGAGGCTGACAGCTTGGACCTCCTTATCCTGTCAGGCTCGTTGTGGACCATGACGGCTTTGACCTGTTTCCCGCCGGGCTTGTCAACAACTGCCCAGCCATCGATGACGACCGGGCCGTCGTCGACGTTGGACCCGCCGGTGGTCTGAGGGGACGACTGAGGGGTGAGGTCAGGAAGCTCATGCGTGGTGGTGGGATCCTTCTGGGGTACGACGACGTCGTGGTCCCCCGAGGGGAGACTGAGGACGAAGGCCGAGTGACCAGCCGCGCCGGAGAATGCGGCCTGAGCGGATTCGGCTCCTGAGGCGCCGTCAACGGTGAGCTTTCGAAGGTCCCACATGGTCGACCGGTCCGTCAGCGAGTAGGCGGTGGTGCCGTAGAGGACCGCCGAGTCGGTCATCTGGAGGGTACTGTCGCCGCGCCAGTCGAAGACCGTGGCTCCGGTGATGGTGTCCAGGACGACGGTGGCCTTTGGCGTCGAGGAGTCGAGCTCTCCGTCAGTGTTGGTCAGGGATGTGTAGACGACCGGATCATCGAATCTCATCGCCATGTAGTGGCCGTCGGGGCTGCGGATGACGTCGCCGCTGTTGAGCCCTTGCGCTGGTAGCTCCACCGGTTCGAGCCGTCACGAGGGTCGAGGCCCGATGGCTCCCGTCGAGGTGAGCACGATGGGGCCGGCGGCTCCGGCGATCACGTCCTGTCCGCTCGCCAGGTTCTTGGTCCACGTCTCCTGCGAGGCGAAGCCGGTGGGGTATGCAGGCAGCTGGTCGGCGTTCACCGACGGGCCCGTGGCCTGGGTGATGGTGGGCCGGTGCGGACGCCGTCGGGTGGCCGCAGTAGGGGACGGCGAAGGGAGACGACGAGCGCTACGACGGGAACGAGGGCGAGCAGGGCGCGAGGCCCCAGGGCCTGGAAGGAGGAGTGCCACGGTTGCCGCAGCTGATCGCGCAGGTCGTGTATCCGCGCCGAGATCGGATGGGGTTCGTACAGCGATTTGTCGGCATAGGGCTCGAACAGAGCGCGCGAGGCCCGCAGAAGAATGTCTGTGGACAGCAGGAGGGCCGAAGGCGGCGATCACCGTGATGTAGGCTAGGGGCCTCGCCGAGGTTGACCGCGTAGGTGGAGAGCACGGACCTCCAGAGACTGGGCGATCGGGAGGACGGCGTACGCGGCCGAGGCCAGGACCAGGACGGCCGGGCAGGAGCATGAGCGCTGTGCGGGCCGCGGTCAGGGTCCCTGTTGCGTGTGCTGGGGCTGTCATGTCGCGGCTCGGGCCAGAGCGCGACGCCGCATACCCACAGGAATACGCGCTCAGTGCCAGACCCTTCCAGGACAGCAGGGGAGCTTGAGCAGTCACCTTGGCGATCCCGCTGCCGCAGATGACGTAGAGGGCGGCCGCGGCCACCATGCCGAGGAGACAGCCGAAACGCAGTGACCTCAGGGCCCGCGATGATGCGCTGATGGCGGCGTCTGCGCACGGTTGAGGCCGCCTCGGCCTGGTCGGCGCTGCGGCCGGAAGCGGAGGGGGAGTCGTCGATGGGTGTCGTCGACGTCGGCGGCGGACGGCATGGCGTTGGGGTCTTTCGTTGCGGGCGGCTCGGGCGTACTACTTGGTGGAGAACTGCTCGAGGTTCTCGGTGTGGGGGTGGCCGTCGTCGGCGGCGCTGAGCCAGAAGACCGGCACCGACGGCGAGCTCTGCTTGTCGGGATCGGTTCTCCTCGTCACGAGAAGCCCTGGACCAGTGGGCAGCCCTGTCTCCTCGGCATGGTCGCCGTTGAGGTCGGTGGCGGCACCGGTGTCGACGTCGACCACTTGTATGCAGCAACTTCCA
>BNJU01004375.1_pt1 | contig 69917 bp, 128 predicted proteins | sample 8539281 | NCBI WGS metagenome assembly BNJU01 (sample SAMD00202456, study PRJDB9452) | human saliva metagenome | isolation source: human saliva | place: Japan | reverse complement strand
GGCAGCAACAAATTTTCATCATCCGACTCATCCTTATTCCATTGGCTTAATGGATGCGATTCCTCGCTTAGACGGCAATGAAGAACACTTGGTAACCATTCCGGAAATCCACCGAATTTATTGCATTTGCCAAAAGGTTATCCGTTCTCATCTCGTTGCCAATTTGCTACCGAACAATGCCAAACTGCGCCAAAACTGACTACATTTAATCACGGTCAATTACGTAATTGTTGGTTACCCGCGGAGAAATTTAACCTATGACAGTCTCAAACAACAAAGAATTACTCCTTGAAGTCAATCACTTAGGCGTCAGTTTTAAAAATTAAAAATGATAAATCCTTTTCTTCGCTAAACCGCAAACCTTAAAAAGCGGTCAAGGATGTGTCTTTTTAAACTTTACGCAGGTGAAACTCTCGGTGTAGTGGGTGAATCTGGTTGCGGTAAATCCACACTTGCGCGCGCTATTATCGGTTTAGTCGAAGCAAAGTGAAGGGGAAATCTTGTGGCTTGGCAAAAATTTACGAAAACAATCAGAGAAACAATGGAAAGAAACGCGCAAAAGATATCCAAATGATTTTTCCAAGATCCGCTCGCCTCTCTCAATCCGCGAATGAATATTGGTGAAATCATTGCTGAGCCATTAAAAGATCTACCAACCGCACTTAAGTACCGCTGAAGTGAAAGAAAAAGTGCAAGGTATGATGTTGAAAGTCGGGCTTTTACCAAACTTGATTAACTACTATCCGCATGAGTTTTCTGGTGGCCAATGTCAGCGTATCGGTATTGCTCGCGCGTTAATCATTGAGCCGAAAAATGATCATTTGTGATGAACCTGTTTCTGCATTGGATGTGTCCATTCAGGCACAAGTAGTGAATTTACTGAAATCTCTACAAAAAGAAATCGGGCTTTCCTTAATTTTTCATCGCCCATGACTTTAGCGGTAGTAAAAACACATTTCTGACCGCGTGTTGGTGATGTATTTAGGCAATGCAATGGAATTAGGCAGCGATGAGGAAGTATATAACAATACCAAACATCCTTATACCAAAGCCTTAATGTCTGCAGTTCCGATTCCCGATCCGAAATTGGAACGCAATAAATCCATCGAATTGCTTGAAGGTGAGCTGCCTTCGCCAATTAATCCACCGTCTGGTTGCGTGTTCCGTACCCGCTGCCTGAAAGCCAATGAAAATTGTGCGAAACAAAAACCACCTTTCACCAGCCAAAATAACAGCCATTTTGTGGCTTGTTTGAAAAGTCTTATAAAACAAAAAGTGCGGTCAAAATTCACCGCACTTTTTACTTTTACAATTCTAACTTTTCTTCAATTACTTTAGCCAAATCATCTAGCATCGCATAACGCTTGCGATACATGGAGCGCTTTTTACTCGGCACATCATCAAGATTTCTATCTATTTCTAAAGGCAATTCCCAATAATCTTTCAACTGTCCACCTGATTCAGCAAAAATCGCATCATAATCCACAACATAATGAGAACTTTGAATAAAACGCGATTTATTTTGATATTTTTGTGGTATGCCCAATAATGTCTCGAAACCCAACGCTTTCGTCAATGCTTTCATCGTTTCCACCATCAAATAAGCAGGGCGCAAACCATAACAAGTTTTTGTGAGTTGCTTTACCATCTCTTTAGAACCTTCAAAATTGGGTCCCTGCACCACAGAAATAAGCAACGCCTCATCAAGTTTGGCAAAAGTAAGCAAATACACTAATTCATTACGTGGTTTATGCCATAACTCTAGTACCCAATAACCTTCCATCGGTTGATGTGTAGTCATCGATAATGTCATCTCAAAAATCAGGAATCACTTCACCAAAACTTAATGGCGTTTTTATAAATGGGTGCTGAAAGTGCGGTCAATTTTTCAGGTAAAAAGTAGATTCTCACAGATAGCTTGAAAACGCTGTTTGCTGTTAAAACGTTTATCTAAAAAAAGCGATAAACTAACGGATAACTATAATCTGCATGTTCATTTAATAATGTCACAAGAAAAAGGATGCTGGTTAATAAATTGCTCAAATTGAACAATTAATCCACGGTGTAAAAAAAGCGCGAAGACGATAACGTAAAGCGCTTAAGCGCATAAGAACGCCCGGGTCGATCGGGATAAACAGCCTCAGCTTTTGTCCAGCGATATTGATTTTCTTGAGATTCCATAGGTATTGGTATAATTAAAAGATATTTTTAAATGATTTAAAGTGCGCATTCTCTCATAATTTCAGCAATTTTTTTCTATTTGTGATATGCTAGGGTCAATTGATGAAAGGAACCATTATGTCTGAAATTAAACTGAATTATCATAAAACTCATTTTCTTACGAGTGCTCCAAATATTCGTTCTATCCCAGAAGATACAGGGATTGAAATTGCTTTTGCTGGACGCTCAAATGCCGGAAAATCAACCGCACTTAATGCATTAACCAATCAAAAAAGCTTAGCCAGAACCTCTAAAACACCTGGTCGTACACAGCTCATCAACCTTTTTGAGGTGGAGCCTAATTGTAAACTAGTGGATTTACCCGGCTATGGCTATGCTGCTGTTCCTGAAAAAATGAAAATCGAGTGGCAAAAATCCCTCGGGGAATATTTGCAAAAACGCGAATGTTTAGGCGGACTTGTTGTTTTAATGGATATTCGCCATCCTTTAAAAGATCTCGACCAACAAATGATCGAATGGGCAGTTTCTGCTGATTTACCAGTTATGTTACTTTTAACTAAAGCGGATAAACTCAGTCAAAGTGCGCGTAGCAAACAAGTCAAAATGGTACGTGAAGCCATTTTACCCTTCCAAGGTGATATTCAAGTCGAAGCCTTTTCTGCACAAAACAAAATTGGCATTGATAAACTGGCTGCCAAGTTAGATTGTTGGTTTGCGCCACTTTTCTCATAGTTTTTTATCAAGAAAAAGTAATTTCTGCGATCAAGATCGCAAAAAAAGCACAGAATGCATGATTTCATTCTGTGCTTTTTTATAGTGCGAAAAATCTGATTATTTTTGACCGCACTTTAAGGAATCTGAATGTCTCTTGCCATTGTTTATAGCCGTGCATCCATGGGGGTACAAGCCCCTCTTGTTACCATTGAGGTACACTTAAGTAACGGAAAGCCTGGATTTACCTTAGTTGGTCTACCCGAAAAAACCGTAAAAGAAGCGCAAGATCGTGTCAGAAGTGCATTAATGAATGCCCAGTTCAAATATCCTGCTAAACGCATCACCGTTAACCTTGCACCAGCCGATTTACCCAAAGAAGGGGGACGATTTGATTTACCTATTGCAATCGGTATTTTAGCCGCATCAGATCAATTAGACGGTAGCCGTTTAAAACAATTTGAATTCGTTGGCGAGCTTGCCTTAACGGGTGAATTACGTGGCGTACACGGCGTGATTCCCGCCATTTTAGCAGCACAAAAAAAGCGAAAACGTTCCCCTCATTATCGCTTATCAAAATGTCAATGAAGCTTCACTTGTCTCAGAACAAGAGACTTATTTCGCTAAAAATCTTTTGGAAGTCGTACAATTCTTAAATAATCAAGAAAAATTACCTTTAGCCTCATTACTCGCACAAGAAAGTGCGGTCGGATTTTCAGCTAAAAATCACTTAGATTTGACCGATATTATTGGTCAGCAACATGCTAAACGAGCCCTAACGATAGCGGCAGCAGGTCAGCACAACCTACTCTTTTTAGGGCCACCTGGGACGGGTAAAACCATGTTGGCAAGTCGTCTTACTGCATTGCTACCTGAAATGACCGATTTAGAAGCCATTGAAACAGCTTCGGTTACAAGCTTAGTACAAAATGAATTAAATTTTCATAACTGGAAACAACGTCCGTTTCGAGCGCCACATCATAGTGCCTCATTACCTGCCTTAGTAGGTGGAGGAACCATTCCAAAACCAGGCGAAATATCGCTCGCACATAACGGCGTACTTTTTCTTGATGAATTACCTGAGTTTGAGCGTAAAGTGCTTGATGCACTTCGCCAGCCATTAGAAAGTGGAGAAATTATTATTTCGCGTGCCAATGCGAAAATCCAATTCCCCGCTCGCTTTCAACTCGTTGCCGCGATGAATCCAAGTCCAACGGGCATTATACTGGAACACATAATCGCACCTCACCGCAGCAAGTGATGCGTTATTTAAATCGACTTTCAGGGGCCGTTTTTAGATCGCTTTGATTTATCTATTGAAGTCCCTCTTCTGCCACAAGGTAGCTTACAGAATACAGGGGATAGAGGTGAGACAAGCCAACAAGTACGAGAAAAAGTGTTAAAAGTGAGGGAGATTCAACTTGCTCGAGCCGGTAAAATCAATGCGTATCTTTCAAGCAAAGAAATTGAACGAGACTGTAAATTACAAGATAAAGATGCATTATTCCTTGAGAATGCACTGAATAAGCTTGGACTTTCAGTAAGAGCCTATCATCGATTTTAAAAAGTCTCACGCACGATTGCTGATTTAAATGGCGAAAAAGAGATACAACAATCTCATTTAGCAGAAGCGCTAGGATATCGAGCCATGGATCGGTTGTTACAGAAATTATCTGCTGCTTAAAAAATAAAAGGGCGAATGATTCGCCCTTTTTTGTCTTCGATTACTAATAATAAGAATGTTCACCACGTTGGTGTTCTGTTACATCTCGCGCGCCTTTTTAGTTCATTTGGGAAAGAGTGCGACCAATTGTTTCTCTACCCCATCTTTTTAAGGTGACATCAACCATTGAACAACCATTACAGCCACCACCAAATTGTAGAACAGCATAACCATCATCGGTAATTTCAATTAACGTGATTTTACCGCCATGGCTGGCTAATTGTGGGTTAATTTGTGTTTGGATCACGTACTCTACGCGCTCAATTAAAGGCGCATCATCTGCAACTTTACGCATTTTTGCGTTAGGTGCTTTTAAAGTCAGTTGAGCGCCAAGCTCTTCGGTTACATAATCAATTTCCGCATCTTCTAAAAACGGTAAACTGATTTCATCTACAAATGCAGAAAAACGTATCGTACTTTCATTTCAGTATCAGTCGCTTCAACTGAATTTGGTGGGCAATAAGACACGCCACATTCTGCTCCAGGTGTACCCGGATTCACGACAAAAATACGAATATTTGTACCTTCTTCTTGTGTATCTAAAAGTTTCCGAAAATGTGCTTGTGCAGCATCTGAAATAAAAATTTGTTCCATAAATAAAGTCCTAATACTTGATGCAATATATCAAGAATGATACTCCTATACGGCAATTTTTTTCTACATTTATTCCTATTTTTATAGATATAGATAAATCCTATCTTTAAAAAAATTTAGGCTCTGCTAAAGCCCCCATACTTGAATTTCTTTTACACCTAATTTTCGAAGTTGTTTGGTTATCTCTGCTAACGTTGAACCGGTTGTAATCACATCATCCACCAACGCAACGCGTTCATAAGGAAAAGGCTTTTGGGTATTCACTGTAAAAGCATTTTTAAGGTTTTGTCGTCGATCTTTCGCCGTTAAACCTCGCTGAGTATGGGTATGTTTAATCCGTTTCACCACATGATGGCAGTTAGGCGCATGACACCAACGACTTAACCAGTTCGCTAATAAATCAGCCTGGTTGTAGCCCCGATGCCATTGTCGAAAATGATATAGCGGCACTGGAATAATCGCCTGTGGCAGCGAGAGCCCATGCGTTCGTCTCGCCTCTCGCACCGCAAGATAAAGCAAACGCGATAAACTGCGATCTAACCAAAACTGTTTTTGGAATTTAAAACGATGAATAAGTGAAGAAAGCGGTTCGAGGTAATGCCCAATAATCACAATACGATCCCAAGCGGGTTCATTTTTCAAACAATGTCCACAGCCCATTGCATAATGCTGCAAGGGTGAACCACATCGACCACAATAAGGGAAAGTTTTAATTTGCTTCTGACATCGACTACACAATCCATTTCGACCAAGATGAATAGATCGCTTGCAATGCACACAGCTAAACTGAAAAAAATGGGAAAACATAAGAGAAATTGACCGCACTTTATTTTTCGCTTTTTCAACTTGCTTAAAATGCTTTTTCTTTCTTAGCCATTTCCATTCTTTCACCTTGTTTCAAAATATGAGGGGTCACAAAAATTACGAGTTCTCGTTTTTGATGTCGTTCACTTTCCTTACTAAATAAGCGCTTAATACCTGGAATATCACCCAATAATGGTACTTTATCGACACCTTTCGTGATCGTATCGTGGAATACACCACCCAATACAATCGTTTCCCCATCTTTGGCAAACACTTGCGTATTAATTTCTTGTTTATCAATGGATACCACTTCATTTTGCCCGTAAGCCACGCGATTTCCCGGGAGAATTTTTGACTGACTAATAAATCCAATAAAATATTATTATCCTTCGAAATATGCGGCGTGACTTCCAATCCTAAGACAGCCTCGCGAAACTCCACTGACTGCGTATCATTTTTCCCATTCGTCACTACATAAGGAATTTCTGTCCCTTGTTTGATGCTTGCGCTTTTCTTATTGGTTGTGAGTAAACGAGGGCTTGCAATAATTTCTACGTTATTTTCACGTTCAAGTGCAGTCAATTCTAAATCTAACAATCGACCATTAATTTTAGCCACTTGAAGTGCTAATGAGCCGGCTGGCGTGATCGTTGTCGCAAAATTCACGTTTAAATTATTACTGATATTACTAAAGCCATTCGCATCTAGACTACCACTCACTCGATGTGCAGCCTCAGTGGGATTAAAAAAATGCCCCAACGCACACCTAATTCTTTTAAGGCTTTCATCAGTAATCGTCACAATACGTGCTTCAATGACAATTTGCTCAATGGGTTTATCCAGTTCTGCAATTAATTTCTTGATATTTTTGACAGAACGTGCATCATCCTGAATCAGTAGTACATTACTTCGATCATCAAATGTAATTGTGCCGCTAGGTGAAAGCAAAGAACCGCTACCAGTTGTTAAAGATTTCATCACATCAGAGGCCTTGGCAAAATGCAGTTTAACCGTTGTACTCACAAGTGGCGTTTCACTAGGCAAACTTTCTCCGCTAATTGCTATAGGTTCTGTCATTTTTCTCTGCATATTGTTCATGTTGAGAAGGCTTACCCAAATAATAAATATCATTTTCTTGATAAAAAGAGCCCTTTTGATCTTTTGCTACAGAACGCAATAAACGATCAAAATCCACGTTATCTAATTGTAATGAAAGTGTTCCTTCTAGCTCATCATCAATCATTAAATTGGTATTTTGCTCAAGAGCAAGTTGCTGGAGTGTCGCCACCATGGGAGCTTGTTTTAAGCGAAGTGAAAATACGCGATTTTCTGCTGCTGAGTAAGTTGTCCATAGGATCAAAAAACACATTAAAAACTGACCGCACTTTGTTTTTATTTTCTGCTTTATCATTTTAAAAATCTCATTATGATTGAGGTCGTTTGTTCACATTGCCCAGCTTTATAACCTTGAAGCGTCACGCTGTTTTTACTCACTTTTTCGATTAAATAGCCTTCCTTTCCAATCCTCTGCCCGACTTGAGCAGACAGAATATGCCCATCATCATTAAATAACACTTCTGCCTGTTTACCGTATTGCACGACTCCCACAATATGTAGCTGAGCCAATGGGCGTTCCTCCGCCAGTCTCGGCTCCGAATACACGCAAGCCGACACCGGCGGTAGGGTGAGCCCCTCTTTTGGATATTCGGTTTGTTCTCTTTGTTTACGATCAAAAGGATCTTGCGAAAATGCTGATACAGAAAAAAATGCTATCAAGATTAAGAAGAGCTTTTTCATTATTTGTCCTTATTTAATTGGAAAATTAACTCACATGTAATAGAAGCATTTTCCTCTTCATCTAATTTCTCAATGTTTAATTGAGTTAAAGAAAGTGTAGGAACATCGTTTAAAAAGTGCGGTCAAAAAAATTGCTGTAAATCGACAAAAATAGCCTTTGCAATGACAAATGCAACAAACGTATGTTGAGAAAAATCCCAACGTAAATCCAACGCTCGAAGTCGCCCATTTAACAACGCCTGTACATGCTGATTAATCGGCAACACAGAATTAGCTAATTCTGGAGAAAGTTGTCGGCTGTCTGACTTTTGCCTTAAGGTTTGTAAAAATCTTTTCCTGTTTATCCCACTCTTGCTGCTGCAAACTCAATTCTGCGTCAAGTCGATGTCGTTCATTGCTATTTTCAACGTAACGAAAAACAGGTAAAAAGATGACCGCACTTAATGCACTCAACCAAAAGGCAGCATGGACCATTTGAGGTAATCGAAGCCATCTCCCAAACCAACTTTGTGCACTTTTTTGAACAAGCTCATTGATAAAGTTCCTCATTGCACAGACTCCGATAAATGAATATCAAATTGAAAAAATAACTGCTGTTGCACTGGCTGAAACTTAGTTAAGTTAACCTCTGTAAAATGGCGTTTGAGAAATTGATGTATCTCCTCAAACTCTTGTTGGCTTTCTGTCATGCCTGAAAGGGCAACTTGCTTCGCATTGAGCGTAAATTCATCTAACTCGCCCTGTTTTAATGGCAGCTCACTTAATAAATTAAGCAGGCGATACACATATTCTGTATCCATTTCTGTCAGCTCATTCATTTCTTTCAGACTACTTTGTAGTTGCTGAACCTGAATGCGTTTCTGATGGACTTGATGAGTTATTTGTGTCAGTTTTTCTTTTGTCTGACTTAGGGCTTGCCCTTGTTGTTCATTGAGTTGGTTCAATCCAATGACAATCAAAACTGAACAAGCTAGCCAAATTAAACCTTGCCACATAAAACGACGAAAGGCCTTTTGATGTTGTTCTAAGCGCCAAGGCAATAAATTAAGGCTTAACATCACCACTCTCCCGATTAATTGGAGGAAAAAATGCGGGTGGTTTTAAAGATAAATCCACTAGCTTTAAATCGGTTTGCCAAAGTGCATTACCTAAAGCGATAAAAGGTAAATCCGTTTCGATTCGCAGCCAATCCTGAGGCAGTAATTCGATTGTGTGTGAATTTAATATATCGGGCGTTTGATACACATAAATCTGTTCTATTGTTTCAGGAAAACGCTGGATAAATTGTTGATAAAGTTCAGATAAATCACCTTGAGATTGTAAAACTTGTCGTTGTTGTAAGCGTTCACAAACGGCGAGACATCCTTGTTGATCTTGATATAGAAATAAGGTGTTAATCGGCTCTTTGACCCTAAAATGGCATAAAATGCACGTAAAATACTGTGATTCAGTAAATCAAGTGCGGTCAATTTTAACGGCAAATATTTTGCTAATTCTGCATTGGCGCTTTCTTGTCGAATCGCCGTGATATCCAAACGAAAACCTTGTTTTAATGGCGTGGCCAGATAATCAAACCATAATTCATCCAACGGAATCGGTAATTCTTTTTGCAAAATGAAACGACATTGTTGTTCACACTCCTGAGCATTGAGTGTTTGCGGTAAAATCAGCGTTTTAGACCAAGTTAAATGGGGTGAAATGGCGCCGATAAAACAACATTGATTCGTTTTTTGTGGTAAATAAGGTAATAACTGGGAAAAAAATGTCCTTTTTGTTGTCTATTTAAGCAAATAGATTGAACTTTGTGTAATTCATCTAGCCAAACAAAATAGAGGTTATCTTGTTGTTTACTCACACCAATTTGTTGTTTTTCGCTGCTTTCTATGAGCAATTCCCATATTCTTTCCTATTCTTTAAGGGATTAATCTTTTATACTTAGCAGCCAAAAATCATAATTTTGATTTTTTTGAATATTCATTAAACCAGAGAGAATTTTACGATGCGGATCGCAAAAATTAATATTAAGTACCCTATTTACGATATGTATACTGGGGTTAGTCGCCGGTGGTGTACTGTATTTTCACTTAAAATCCTCCTTACCATCGGTAGAAAGCCTAAAAACCGTCGAGTTACAACAACCGATGCAAATTTATACGGCTGATGGCAAATTGATCGGTGAAGTCGGTGAACAACGCCGTATTCCAGTGAAATTAGAAAATGTGCCTCAGCGTCTGCAAGATGCTTTCTTAGCGACGGAAGATAGCCGTTTTTATGACCATCACGGTTTAGACCCTGTCGGTATTGCTCGTGCGATTTTTGTTGCGGTCAACAATGGTGGTGCATCTCAAGGGGCAAGTACCATTACACAACAGCTTGCACGTAACTTCTTCTTAACCCCAGAAAAAAACCATCATTCGTAAAGCTCGTGAAGCAGTATTAGCCATTGAAATTGAAAAATGCCTTGAGCAAACAAGAAATTTTTAGAACTTTATTTGAATAAAAATTTTCTTAGGCTATCGTTCTTATGGCGTCGCAGCAGCTGCACAAACCTACTTTGGTAAAAACTTAGATGAATTAACGCTTTCTGAAATGGCTGATCATTGCTGGCTTGCCAAAAGCACCTTCTACCATGAATCCCACTGTATTCGCCAAAACGTGCGGAAGAACGTCGAAATGTGGTTTTAAGCCGAATGTTAGATGAAAAACAAAGATCACCAAAAGCAGAATATGATGCAGCGATTAAAGAGCCCATCGTAGCAAGCTATCACGGTGCTAAAATTTGAGTTTCGTGCAGACTATGTGACTGAAATGGTTCGTCAAGAAATGGTAAAACGTTTTGGTGAAGAAGATGCTTACACCAAAGGTTATAAAGTCTTCACGACAGTACTTTCTAAAGATCAAGCGGAAGCACAAAAAGCCGTACGTAATAACTTGATCGATTATGATATGCGTCATGGCTGGCGTGGCGGTGCACCACTTTGGAAAAAAAGGTGAAGCCCCATGGGATAACGAACGCATTGTCGCTTTCTTGAAAAAAATTACCTGATTCAGAACCATTCATTCCAGCAGCGGTAACCGCATTGGGTAAAAATGGCGCGGAATTACTTTTAGCTAATAATGAAACGATGACGCTTTCTTCAAACGCAATGCGTTGGGCGGGTAAATCACCCGTTAAAGTGGGCGAACAGATTTGGATTCGTAAACGTGATAACGGTGAATGGATTTTTAGGTCAAATTCCAGCGGCTAACTCTGCATTAGTTTCATTAAACTCTGATAATGGTGCTATTGAGGCCATGGTGGGTGGTTTTAGCTACGAACAAAGTAAATTTAACCGAGCAACCCAATCTTTTAGTGCAAGTCGGGTTCTTCGATTAAACCATTTATCTATGCAGCTGCATTAGAAAAAGGTTTAACGCTTTCAAGCGTATTGCAAGACAGTCCTATCTCTATTCAAAAACCAGGACAACCTTTGTGGCAACCGAAAAACTCACCTGATCGTTATGACGGTCCAATGCGTTTACGTGTAGGTTTAGGTCAATCTAAAAACATGATTGCCATCCGAGCACTACAAACCGCAGGTGTTGACTTCACTGCTGACTTCTTACAACGTTTTGGATTCAAACGTGACCAATATTTTGCGAGTGAAGCGCTTGCATTAGGTGCGGCATCTTTCACACCGCTTGAAATGGCGCGTGCTTATGCGGTATTTGATAATGGTGGTTTCTTAATTGATCCTTACCTTATCGAAAAAATTCAAGATAATACCGGTAAAGATTTATTTATTGCGAACCCGAAAATTGCTTGTATTACCTGTAACGACATTCCTGTGATTTATGGTGAAACCAAAGATAAAATTGATGGTTTTAAAGATGTCGCAGAAGTGGCTAACCCTGATAACCTAAAATCTGCTAAAGGTAATAGCAACACCGATACAGATGAAGGTGAGGGTGATCAGCAACCTGAGAATGTACCAGACTTGCCAGAGCTTCAAACATCAGCATTAAATGACGGTTCTGTTGATTTAATGGCGGATGCGAAAGACGGTGCGGCAAAACAAGAGTACGCACCTCGTGTGATTAGTGGTGAATTAGCCTTCTTAATTCGTAGTGCATTAAATACGGCGATTTATGGTGAGCAAGGACTTAGTTGGAAAGGTACCAGCTGGCGTATTGCTCAAAGCATTAAGCGTAGTGACATTGGCGGTAAAACCGGTACCACGAATAGTGCGAAAGTTGCTTGGTATGCGGGCTTTGGTGCTAACTTAGTCACCACGACCTATGTCGGTTTTCGATGATAACAAACGCGTATTAGGTAAAGGTGAAGCGGGTGCGAAAACCGCAATGCCTGCCTGGGTCGCTTATATGAAAGCTGCACTTTCTGATGTACCAGAACGTCAACTTGATCTTCCACCAAACATCATGGAAAAAACCATTGATAGTAACTCTGGTTTACTTTCTGAAGGTGGTGGCCGTAAAGAATACTTTATCGTCGGTACCGAGCCTAAACGTACTTACATTGCGGAAATGCAAGAGCGTGGTTATTATGTTCCACCAGAGTTGCAACAACGTCTAAATGGTGGAACAGGTAAAACCAAAGATGCCATTCCAGCAACGCAACCAGAAGAATTATTCTAACCCTGATTTAAATACTAAAAGTGCGGTTAATTTTGACCGCACTTTTTTACGTCAAAAGGACAAACCATGTTAAGTTATCGTCACAGTTTCCATGCTGGCAACCATGCCGATGTGCTAAAACACATTGTATTAATGCTGATTTTGGAAAATCTTTCGCTGAAAGAAAAAGGTTTTTACTATCTCGACACCCATTCTGGGGTTGGTCGCTATCGTTTAAGTTCTACCGAATCAGAAAAAACCAGCGAATACAAAGAGGGAATTGGGAGACTTTGGGAAAGAACAGATTTACCCGAAGAAGTGGCTCGCTACGTGGATCTCATTAAAAAACTCAATTATGGCGGTAAAGAATTACGCTATTATGCGGGCTCACCAATGATTGCTGCACAATTATTGCGTCCTCAAGATCGTGCATTACTGACAGAATTACACCCGAGCGATTTTCCATTATTGCGCAATAATTTCAAAGAATTTAAAAATATCACCACAAAATCAGAAAATGGTTTCCAACAACTCAAAGCGACGCTTCCTCCCAAAGAGAACGCCGCGGTTTAGTGCTTATTGATCCGCCTTATGAATTAAAAGAAGATTATGATTTAGTGGTGAAAGCGATCGAAGAAGGTTATAAACGCTTTGCGACAGGCACTTATGCGATTTGGTATCCAGTGGTACTACGCCAACAAACAAAACGCATTTTTAAAGGATTAGAAGCAACAGGGAATTCGTAAAATTTTGAAAATTGAATTGGCTGTTCGCCCTGATAGCGATCAACGTGGTATGACCGCAAGTGGAATGGTGGTGATTAATCCACCTTGGCAATTAGAACAGCAAATGAAATCTATTTTGCCTTATTTGACTCAAACGCTCGTCCCTGAAGGTACGGGAAGTTGGACAGTGGAATGGATTGTACCGGAATAATCCATTCCAAAACCTCAGTCAAAATGACCGCACTTTTAAATTTTAATTTTATTGGAATACAACACTAAACAAAGTGCAATAACCATAATTAAAATCGCGCCTGCGAAATAAGATGGTATCAACTGAGCTCTCATGATTCACAATAATCAGGCGCAACATGGCGGTAATCCCCGCATAAATAAAATATCGCAAAGGAAAGTGATAGCCACTTTTTAAAAATATTGCACGATAAGGCCAATAAAACCGAAATATAAGAAAAAAACATCACAGCTTGTTCAGCAACATCATAAGGCACTACGCTTGATGTATTAAATACCATAATTGCTAAGGTATATGTAATTTTTAGCTAAATGCAATAATCAATACTACAGCCAAAGCAATAAGTGAAAAAAACTTAATACCACTTTTTAATACACCTAGTAACTACTCGAGGCAGTTTTTCGAGTTCTTGAGATTCTTCCATAAAGTTCCTTTTTTTGTTTTTTTAAAATGACGAAAGGCGCGTATTTTAAAGGAATGTGATTTTCATGGTAAATAACCAAATTTAATCAAATAAAAAAAGGCAGAGATCTCTGCCTTTTTCTTTTTTTATAAATGAATAATTACTCATCCAAGAAACTTCTTAATGTTTCTAGAACGGCTTGGATGACGTAATTTACGTAACGCTTTTCGCTTCAATCTGACGAATACGCTCACGAGTTACATCAAATTGTTTACCCACTTCTTCGAGTGTATGGTCAGTATTCATATCAATACCAAAACGCATACGTAATACTTTTCGCTTCACGAGGTGTTAAAGCCTTCTAACACTTCATGAGTCGCTACTTTTAAGCTTTGTGCGGTTGCAGAATCTAATGGCAATTCAAGGGTTGAATCCTCAATGAAGTCACCTAAATGTGAATCATCGTCATCACCGATTGGGGTTTCCATAGAAATAGGTTCTTTCGCAATTTTAAGCACTTTACGAATTTTATCTTCTGGCATCCCCATGCGTTCAGCAAGCTCTTCTGGCGTCGCTTCACGTCCCATTTCTTGTAGCATTTGACGAGAAATACGATTTAATTTGTTAATCGTTTCAATCATATGAACAGGAATACGGATTGTACGCGCTTGGTCCGCAATCGAACGAGTAATTGCCTGACGAATCCACCAGGTTGCATAAGTAGAGAATTTATAACCACGACGGTATTCAAATTTATCTACCGCTTTCATCAAACCAATATTCCCTTCTTGAATTAAATCCAAGAATTGTAAACCTCGGTTGGTATATTTTTTTCGCAATAGAAATGACCAAACGTAAGTTAGCTTCAACCATTTCTTTTTTCGCACGGCGAGCTTTTTGTTCACCACGAGATACCGCATCGCAAATCTCACGCATTTGTTGGATGGTAAGATTAGTTTGCTGTTCAATATTCGCTAAGTTATCTAAAGATAAACGGATACGCTCTTCATATTTTGGTAAACGTTTTGCCCAAGCTTTCGTTGATTTTAATGCTTTTTGCTACCCATGCATCACTGCTACCATTAGCAATAATCAGTGCCTCAAATTCATCTTTTGGCATACCCGCAATATCAACTAATACTTTTCTGTAGTTGACGCTCTTCTGAACGTACACGTTTTCATCATATTCTTCATTGATAAAACAAGTACATCAAATTGTTTTGGCACTAAACGGAATTGTTTAAAAATATCTGCGAGTTGAGCAATTTGATCTTTTGCGCGTTTACCACTACGTCCGTGTTTTGCAATAGTCGCTAATGTTTTAGGTGTGTTGCTCTCTTAATGCCGCAAATCTTTCACGCGCTACTTCAGGATCGATGCTATTATCTGAATCGCTGTCATCTGAACTTGAGCTGCTGTCGCTTTCATCTTCCTCATCGCTCTCATCATCAACATCTGCAGCGGCTTCAACACTTTCATCTTCGTCAGCAAAATTCTCATCAATATTTGCTGTTTCCTCTGCGGCAATATTTGGATCCACAAATCCGGTAATTAAATCAGCTAAACGATAATTTCCCGCTTCAACTTGATCATAATTATCTAATAATTCAGTTAACGCTTCTGGGTACGCAGCAATGGCGGTTTGAACTTCGTCAATCCCTTCTTCAATACGTTTTGCAATGCTGATTTCATCTTCACGGGTAAGAAGATCAACCGTTCCCATTTCACGCATATACATACGCACAGGATCGGTTGTACGACCGATTTCAGATTCCACATTTGATAAAAATCTGCGTTGCTTCTTCCACTGCATCTTCATCCGGAATCGTGTCATTCAACATCATTTCGTCACTTTCCGGTGCTTCATCAAGAACCGGAATACCCGCATCATGCTGTAAAGTTTGCAACAACTTATCGTAATATTCTGGATCGATCAAATCTTCTGGAAGCAAGTCATTGATCTCCGCATAGGTTAAATAACCTTGCGTACGACCCAATTCCATAAGCTGTTCAATTTGTTCTGAATATTGCTCGGCGGTAGATTGTTGATTTTGTTCCATTTTTATTCCCGTTTTGCGTTATTTTTGGAAGATAAAAGCCCTTGTTTTGAACAGGAGATTCTACCATTGTTATGACGGATTAACTAACTGTTTTTTTCTGCTCTTCTTTTCCCTTTGAGCAAATTCACTAAAATTGCTCGTTCTTGATCAGTTAAGCCTTCCGCTCTTTCTTTGGCGATAAGCATTTCAATATCACGTTCAATTGCTTGAATATTCAATCGACGATAGTTTTGAGAGAATGCATTAATGATTTCTAAGTCGTCTAATAGATGATCCCAAGAAGCTAATATTTCAAGGGGCTTGCTGAATTCTGTATCACGAAAATATTCTAAAATTTGCCCTGTTGTAATGCCTTCTCGTTCACGGCAAAGTGCGGTCAATTTTTCGAGTAATTCGTAACCCGCCTCATGCTTTTAAGGCTTGTAAACCCCACATCCGAAATGCGATTCACTAATTGTGAATTCTGTAATAACAGCGAAATCACCACACGCATTGGCGTTTTCTTAATGGTTTTTTTGTGGCGTTTTAGGTTTTGGGTTCAGCTTTGTCTATTTGATTTGGAATTAAGCTTTCAAGCTGTGATTGATCAAAGATCCCGAGCTTTTGTGCCAACATATTTCGTAATGACAAGCGCAACATATCACCAGGAATTTGACGAATTAAAGGCGCCGCGAGTGCTACTAATTTACCTCGTCCTTCTTGCGTTGAAAAATCCACCTGTGGACTTAAATGCGCGAATAAGAATTCTGTGAGAGACTGAGCTTGCTCAATATATTCTTCAAACTTTTCTTTACCATATTGACGAATATAAGTATCCGGATCTTCTCCATCGGGCAGGAAAATAAACTTAATTTGTCGTCCATCTTCCAGATAAGGTAAGGCGTTTTCAAGCGCACGCCAAGCGGCATCACGCCCCGCTCTATCACCATCGTAGCAGCAAATGACTTGCTCTGTTGAACGGAACAATAATTGAATTTGCTCTGAGGTCGTTGATGTCCCAAGAGAGGCCACCGCATAATTGACACCAAATTGCGCTAATGCCACCACATCCATGTAGCCTTCAACTACCAGTAATTTTTCTGGCTCATCATTGATTTGTAAGGCTTCATACAAGCCATAAAGTTCATTACCTTTATGGTATGTAATGGTTTCGGGTGAGTTCAAATATTTGGGTTTTTCATCCGTTAAAACACGTCCACCAAAAGCGACCGTACGACCACGTTTATCTCGAATCGGAAACATAATACGATTACGGAATTTATCGTACACATTGCCACGATCATTGCGAGAAAGCATACCTAAATCAAATAGCTTTTTCTGTTCTTCTCGATTTTTTTACCGAAATTGACGCAACACTGTATCCATCGCATTGGGCACATAACCGATTTGGAAACGCTCAATAATTTCTGGCGATAAACCACGTTGCTGAAGATAGCTTTGAGCAGGAATATTGAGCGGGAGTTGAGCTTGATAAAACGACGCAATCTCTTGCATTAAATCGTATAAATTACGTTTTGTTTGATAGCTCACATCCGGTTTATTGCCGAATTGATTTGAGGCGTTTTTTTCATAAGGCACTTCAAGCCCCTGCCGAAGCGGCAAGTTCTTCAACGGCTTCAACAAATTCTAATTTGTCATAATCCATTAAAAATGAAATGGCATTGCCTTTCGCGCCACAACCGAAAGCAATAATAGAATTGTTTTTCACTTACCGTAAAGGAGGGTGTTTTTTTCGTGATGAAACGGACAGCAAGCTTTGATAATCTCGTCCCGCTTTTTGAGTTTCACGCGTGCATTAATCACATCGACAATATTCGATTTTGTGAGCAGATCATCAATAAATTGGCGTGGAATAGAGCCTTTCATTGCCTTACCTCCTTGAATACGATGCGAAAGTGCGGTTGATTTTGCGTGACTTTTTTTCGATGAGTTTAGCAACAAAACCGTGATACCCAAAAGGTTTCACGGTTTGTCTTAACTCGAGTTAGAAAAATACTACAAATTAGTATAAACGGGTATTGCGCGCGTTTTCGCGAGCATTACGTTTAGCGTGACGTTTAGCAAGCGTTGCTTTTTCACGTTTACGGATTGTAGTTGGTTTTTCATAGAATTCACGAGCGCGAACTTCTGCTAAAATACCAGCTTTTTCGCAAGAGCGTTTGAAACGACGTAAAGCTACGTCAAATGATCTCGTTTTCACGTACTTTAATTACAGGCATAAGCCAATCACCTCAATGAGTTTAATTTAATTGCAATTTTAAATTTTATTACTGCCGAATGAACGGCAAATTCAATAAAGGACGCAATTCTAATCGATCTTCCCCGCAAAAGCAAAGGAAAGATCACCTATTTGCTGAAAATTTGGCGTTTGAACTGGTTTAAGCGGGCTAAACAAGGTAAAATCTTTGCCAATTTTTTTAATAAAATGAGAAGAAAATGCGTATTTTAGGGATCGAAACCTCCTGTGATGAAACAGGTGTCGCGATTTATGATGAAGACAAAGGCTTTAATTGCCAATCAGCTCTACACGCAAATAGCCTTGCATGCGGATTACGGCGGTGTGGTGCCAGAACTGGCTTCCCGCGATCACATTCGCAAAACGGCACCATTAATTAAAGCCGCATTAGAAGAAGCCAATTTAACCGCTGATCAAATTGATGGTATCGCCTATACAAGTGGCCCAGGTTTAGTGGGCGCATTATTAGTAGGTGCAACGATCGCGCGTTCACTGGCTTATGCCTGGAATGTGCCCGCTATTGGCGTACACCACATGGAAGGCCATCTACTTGCGCCAATGCTTGATGAAAATCGACCGCACTTTCCATTCATTGCCCTCTTAGTTTCAGGTGGACACACACAGTTAGTACGCGTTGATGGTGTAGGGTAAAATATGAAGTCATTGGCGAATCCATTGATGATGCGGCAGGTGAAGCCTTTTGATAAAACCGCGAAAATTATTAGGGTTAGATTACCCTGGCGGTGCAGCACTTTCACGTTTAGCCGAAAAAGGATCACCAGATCGTTTTGTGTTTCCACGTCCAATGACAGATCGACCAGGCCTTGATTTTAGCTTTTCAGGTTTAAAAACCTCAGCGGCTAACACCATTAATCAAGCGCTCAAACAAGAAGGTGAATTAACCGAACAAACCAAAGCTGATATTGCGTTTGCCTTCCAAGATTCTGTCGTGGATACACTCGCAATTAAATGTAAACGCGCCTTAAAAAGAAACCGGTTATAAGCGTTTGGTCATTGCTGGCGGCGTAAGCGCGAACAAAAAATTACGTGAAACCCTTGGCACTATGATGAAAAATCTTGGTGGTGAAGTGTTTTATCCGCAACCTCAATTTTGTACCGATAATGGTGCCATGATTGCCTATACGGGCTTTTTACGCTTAAAACAAGGTCAGCATAGCGATCTCGCCATTGATGTTAAACCTCGTTGGGCAATGACTGAACTCCCTGCAATTTAAGGAAAAAATATGGAAAATATGATTAAAGTGAGAGCTATGCGTGCAGCCGGTATCGCTTGTTTTTTAGTGCTCGCGATTATTGGCGCATGGATTTTTACCACACCAAGTGGTGATATCGTTAGCGCGCTTTCAGCTGCTGGAAAAATGGTTGGCGGTGGCGCAACTTACGGTACCTTTATGCTAGCAGCCTGTCCACCTGTTGCAGGATTTATTGCCTATTATTTCTGGAAATGGGTGATTAAATAATGGCAAAACTCTATTTTTACTACTCTACGATGAATGCGGGCAAATCAACCACGTTGTTGCAGTCTTCCTATAACTACCGTGAACGCAATATGAACACCATGGTTTATACGGCAGCCATTGATGACCGCTTTGGAGCAGGCAAAGTCACTTCACGTATTGGTATTCATGAAGATGCGAATTTATTTACATCAACGAGTGACCTTTTTGCCGAAGTGAGCCAACGTTTACAACAAGAAAAAATTCATTGTGTTTTAGTTGACGAAGCCCAGTTTTTAACGAAACAACAAGTCTATCAATTAAGCGATGTCGTGGATAAACTGAAGATTCCTGTGCTTTGTTATGGCTTGCGCACCGACTTCCAAGCTGAGCTATTTGAAGGCAGTAAGTATTTACTTGCTTGGGCAGATCAACTAGAAGAATTAAAAACAATCTGTTATTGTGGACGTAAAGCCAATTTCGTTTTACGTTTAAATGAACAAGGTGAAGTCATTAAGGAAGGGGAACAAATCCAAATTGGTGGAAATGACTCTTATCTTTCGGTTTGCCGCTATCATTACAAAGAAAAAGTGCGGTCAGCTTTTAACCTCATTTTTCAATTTTATACTCGGAGGACAATTTTATGCTAAAAAACAAAACATTCGGCAGTGCCTTAATCATTGCCGGCACGACCATCGGGGCGGGAATGCTCGCGATGCCATTAACCTCTGCCGGTATTGGTTTTGGTTACACCGTTTTCTTATTAGTCGGCTTATGGGCACTTTTGGTTTACAGCGGTTTACTTTTTGTTGAAGTCTATCAAACGGCCGATCGATTAAATGATGGCGTGGCGACTCTCGCTGAAAAATACTTCGGCATCACTGGACGTGTCTTAGCCACCTTTAGTTTGCTCATTTTTACTTTATGCCCTTTCTGCGGCCTACATCACCGGGGGCGGTTCATTATTATCGGGTTTACCAACCGCTTTTGGTTTTGAAAATCTTTCCTCCGAACTTTCAATCATTTTATTTACCGTCGTACTCGGTGCCTTTGTGGTTGTAGGTACAAGAGGCGTTGATGGTGCCACCCGTATTCTGTTCATCGGTAAATTAATTGCCTTTGCTTTTGTGTTGTTCATGATGTTACCCAAAAGTGTCTGTCGATAACCTGATGGCCTTACCTTTTAAATTATGCTTTCGTGATCTCTGCAGCGCCAATTTTCTTTACCTCTTTTGGCTTCCACATCATCATGGGCAGTGTAAACAGCTATTTAGATGGTAGTGTTACTCAATTCCGTAAAGCGATTTTAATTGGTACAGCGATTCCACTTGTGGCTTATTTAGTGTGGCAATTAGCGACTCACGGTGTATTAAGCCAAAATGAATTTGTGCAAGTACTTCAAGCGGATCCAACCCTTAACGGCTTGGTCAATGCAACACGTCAAATCACGAACTCCCACATCATGGGCGAAATCGTTCGTGTGTTCTCAGCGCTTGCATTAATCACCTCTTTCCTTGGTGTGATGCTAGGGGTATTTGAAGGTTTAGGCGATTTATTTAAACGTTACAAATTGCCACACAACCGTTTGACACTGACGGTTGCCGCCTTCACTCCACCGCTTGCGTTTGCCTTGTATTATCCTGAAGGTTTTATCGCCGCATTAAGCTATGCAGGCTTACTCTGTGCGTTCTACTGCTTTGATTTTACCTATTGGACTAGCATGGAAAACACGTCAAGCGAATCCAAATCTGCCTTATCGCGTAATCGGTGGTAATGTGACTTTAGTGATTGCATTAGTTATTGGTGTAGCGATTATGATCGTGCCATTCTTAATTCAAGCAGGGTTATTTACCTGCAGTAGCAGGGTTAAAGTGCGGTCAATTTTGAGCGTGTTTTTGAGATAAAAATGGGGCGTAATTTTTACGCCCCATTTTGTTTTTCTAACCGTTTAATTATGGCTGAATTTCCGCAAGGAACTCTTCTTCCGTTAAAACAGCCACGCCCTAATTCTTGCGCTTTTGTCAGTTTAGAACCCGCCGCATCTCCTGCAATCACGAAATCTGTTTTCGCTGAAACCGAGCCACTCACTTTCGCCCCCATGTCTTGTAATAAGGCTTTGGCTTCATTACGTCCCATTTGAGTTAAGGTTCCGGTTAACACAACCGTTTTGCCTTTTTAAAAGCGGTTTTCTGTGACCTCTTTGGTTTCACGGTTTCCCAATGTACGCCTTGAGCGATTAAGTCATTCACTACCGCGACATTATGTGCTTCATGCCAAAACGCCAAAATACGATTTGCCACTACTTCGCCCACATCAGGTACTTGCTGTAAAGCTTCTAAATCTGCATTTTGCAACGCTTCTAAAGTTTTGAAATGATTAGCTAAATTCAATGCCGTTGCTTCACCCACTTCACGAATCCTAAAAGCAAAAATAAAAACGTGCTAACGTCGTATTTTTCGCTTTTTCAAGGCTAACCAATGCATTTTCAGCAGATTTTGCACCCATTCTTTCCAAACGAGTCAGTGTGGTTAAATCTAACTTGAATAAATCGGCTGGCGTATGAATTAATTCACGATCCACCAACTGCTCGATTAATTTTCCCCCTACGCCATCAATATCCATGGCCTTACGAGAAACGAAATGTTTAAGCGCTTCTTTACGCTGTGCTGCACAGAATAAGCCTCCCGTACAACGTGCAACGGCTTCGCCTTCAATACGAACAATGGCCGAATCACATACAGGACAAGTTTTAGGGAAAATGATCGGTCTCGCATCTGCTGGGCGACGGTCGTGTAATACGCCGATAATTTGTGGGATCACATCCCCCGCACGACGAATCACTACCGTATCGCCAATAGCAATATCCAAGCGTTCGATTTCATCGCCGTTATGTAATGTGGCATTACTCACCGTGACACCAGCCACAAATACCGGTTCTAATTTGGCTACAGGAGTAATCGCCCCCGTTCTGCCCACTTGGAATTCCACATCATTTAGGCGAGTTAATTCTTCTTGTGCAGGGAATTTATAAGCAATCGCCCAACGTGGCGCTTTGGAAATAAAACCTAATTTCTCTTGTAACGCAATATCATTGATTTTCAGCACAGTACCATCAATATCGTAGCCAAGAGCACTACGTTTATTTTGAATATCACGATAAAAATCCAACACTTCATCTGTGCCGTTACATAAACGGATTTCTGGGTTTACCGGAATCCCAATAGACTTCAACCATTGCAAACGATCATAATGCGTATTCGGCAAATCTATCCCTTCAGCAATACCAATACCATAAGCATTCAATACCAATGGACGCTTACTCGTAATTTTAGGATCAAGCTGGCGCAACGATCCCGCCGCTGCATTACGCGGGTTAGCAAAAGTTTTCTCACCTTTCTCTAGAGCCTGTTGATTTAAACGCTCAAAGCCTGCGTGTGGCATAAATACTTCACCACGCACTTCTAAACGTGCAGGCGGATTGTCCATTAAAAGCTGCAAGGGAATATTTCGAATCGTGCGAATATTGGCAGTAATATCTTCCCCCGTTGCCCCATCACCGCGGGTCGCGGCTTGAGTCAGCACACCATTCACATACAAAATACTCACGGCTAAGCCATCTAACTTAGGTTCACAGCAAAAAGTAAGGGGTTCAGGCAAACGAATAAGACGATCTTCAATTCGTTTTACGAATGCATAAAATTCCTCGTCTGAAAACGCATTATCTAAAGATAACATTGGAATTTCATGACGAATTTGTGCAAAGCCAGAAAGCGGTTTGGCGCCCACTCGTTGAGTAGGTGAATCTGCCGTAATGAGTTCCGGATGGGCGGCTTCTAAGGCTTTAAGTTGGTGAAATAAACGGTCATATTCTGCATCAGGAATGGTTGGATTATCCAACACGTGATATTCATATTCATAACGACGAAGATCCTGACGTAATGTATCAATTTGTTGCTGAAGGCTCATAATGTTCTCTAACGGTTTACTCATTGAATTAAAAATGGGCGAACCATCGATCGGCTCGCCCAAAGTGCGGTTATGTTTTCGTGCGTTTTATGCGATGCGAGATAAATAATCTTGCTCAGCTACATCATCAAAAATCTCTTGCTGATCAGTCAACACTACGCCACCTAAATCTTCTGCGATGGTTTTCGCTGCGCGAATCATCATCCGTAAGTTAGCCAAATTATTACCTGGCGATGGTAGCTGCATGAAGAGTACCACGCCCATGGTTGAAAAACTCAGCCATATTGTAATAATCAAACGTACCGGGCTGTTCAATGTTTGCCACGCTAAATAACACCGGGCTTGCCACGCTTAAATCAAAGTGGCGGTGATACATTTGACGCTCACCAAAAATAAAACCGAGGTTTTCTAAAGATTGAGATAATTGTGGACCATAGAATTCACGATTTTGATTTGAAATCACATAAAGTTGAACAAAGCCAGTGGTTTGTTTTGGTTTTTCCACTTCTACCGGTTCGTGATAGTTAAAAATGTACGTTCTCATGAGTAGGTTCTTGAGTTGGATTTAATGACATCTCGGCTAACTGCTCACGTAATTCAGGCGAAGAAGAATTTACACCATCAAAATCATTGCTTTGTGCTTCTAATTCTTCGATTGTCATTTCTGCCACACGTGGTTTCGGTTGTACATTCGTTTCAGGATAAACCACAGGTTCAGGCTGTGGAGCTGGCGCAGGAGCAGGTTGCGCCGTTTTCATCTCATAAACTGGCTGATTTGGTAAGGAGATTTTAATATCATCGACGCTTTTTTCTATTTGACGCGCATCCACTTGAGCACGTTGCTCATCAAAATTAAATTGCTGTTGGCTTGCTGCCTGTGGTGCCACTTTAGGTTGAACACTTTGTTGTACAGGCTGTGCTGCTTGAGCGCGATGTGTTAAACGAATATCCGCATTAGGATCAGCGGCTTGCGAAAAAGGATTGACCTCACCGTTTTTAGAAGTGCGGTTAAATGTATTCGCGCTTTTTAAAATATTTTTGATTTCTCACGGCGATTTGACCATAATCCGTGTACCACTAAGGCAATTAAAGCAATTACCCCTAAAAATAATCAAAATGGTATTTAAGTCCATTCTTGTTGCTCCTTAACGCAATGATTTTTGCTAATCCTACCACATTTCCACAGGTGAAAAAATAGGAAAGCAAACAAGATATTAAAAAGGGATGAGATGGAATTTTTCTCAAAAAAATATTGTCTTTCTGTGACATTTTTGTATTTTTACTTTTTAATTTAAAGGAACAATGATGATCGATCAAAATGAAAATAAAATCTGCTTTCAATCATTTTCGTGATGGGTTGGCATTTCATTACGCAAAAAGGCCTCCGCCGTTTTGTGATTATGCCGATTTTACTTAACGTCGTCCTACTCACTGGCTTATTTTGGCTATTTGTTTCACAAATCTCCACAATGATCGACTGGGTGATGAGCTTTATTCCAGATTGGTTAAGCTTTTTAAGTGTGATTTTGCTCGTGCTGTCTATAGGCTCGATTCTCTTATTTTTCTATTTTGCCTTTTACAACACTTTCAGGCTTTATCGCCGCACCGTTTAATGGTTTATTGGCAGAGAAAGTCGAAAAATGCTGACTGGTGAAGCCGTTAATGATGATGGTTTGGCTGAAATCATGAAAGATGTGCCGCGTATGTTGAACCGAGAATGGCAAAAACTATGGTACAGCTTACCGAAAATTTGTGGGCTTGTTCTTATTGAGTTTTATCCCAGTTATCGGACTAAACCATTATTCCAGTACTCACCTTCCTATTTACTTGTTGGATGATGGCGATTCAGTATTGTGACTACCCGTTTGATAACCATAAAATTTCTTTTTGGCATTATGAAAAATGCGTTAGGCGAAAAGACGTTCTCAAAGCCTAACATTCGGGGCATTAATTACCCTTTGTACCGCATTGCCAATCGTGAACTTAGTAATTATTCCTGTTGCAGTCTGTGGTGCAACGGTAATGTGAGTCGAAAATTATCGCTCACAATTAAAAATTTGATATGAATTTTGACCGCACTTCAGGTTCAACACAAATTGTGACACGTTCTACGAGTACGGAAATTAAAGCCTTCAGGAAATAACATCGTGAATAAATAGCATTTAGTTATAAAAATATAGCTATTAACTATTTTTATATAAAAACCGGTGTTATAACTACTGCATCAACTCATTCCAAAAATATAAAAAGGACAGTAAAAATGACAATTTATGCAGATAACTCATACTCAATCGGTAATACTCCATTAGTTCGTTTAAAACACTTCGGACACAATGGTAACGTTGTCGTAAAAATTGAAGGTCGCAACCCAAGCTTTAGCGTGAAATGCCGTATTGGTGCCAATATGATTTGGCAAGCAGAAAAAGACGGCATTTTAACAGCGGGTAAAGAAATTGTAGATGCAACCAGCGGTAACACTGGTATTGCTTTAGCTTATGTAGCAGCAGCACGCGGTTACAAAATCACCTTAACCATGCCTGAAACCATGAGCCTTGAACGTAAACGTTTATTACGTGGTTTAGGCGTGAATCTTGTGCTTACTGAAGGCTCAAAAGGGATGAAAGGTGCGATCGCTAAAGCTGAAGAAATTGTTGCATCTAACCCAAATCATTATGTGATGCTAAAACAATTTGAAAACCCGGCTAACCCGGACATTCACCGTCAAACTACTGGTGAAGAAATCTGGAAAGATACTGAAGGTAAAGTTGATGTCGTAGTGGCTGGTGTGGGTACCGGCGGTACAATTACCGGTATTTCTCGTGCGATCAAATTAGATCACGGCAAAATTACCTCTGTAGCGGTTGAACCAACAGAATCACCTGTTATTAGCCAAACCCTTGCTGGTCAAGAGGTGAAACCAGGTCCACACAAAATTCAAGGTATCGGTGCGGGCTTCATTCCGAAAAACTTAGATTTATCATTAATTGATCGCGTGGAAACTGTAGATAGCGATACGGCAATTGCGACCGCTCGTCGCTTAATGGCTGAGGAGGGTATTCTTGCGGGTATTTCTTCAGGTGCGGCTGTGGCAGCGGCTGACCGATTAGCAAAACTACCAGAATTCCAAGATAAATTAATCGTTGCAATCCTACCTTCTGCATCAGAACGTTATTTAAGTACAGCGTTATTCGAAGGTATTGAAGCTTAATCTATTGATTGAATTCATTTTATCTAAGGTCTGTTTTTACAGACCTTTTTGTTTATTAATTAAACAAATTTTTATTTGATATAACGAAAAGAAATAATTCATAAATAAATAATACTTTTTCTTTTCTTTTTCGCTTCTTATAATTCATTTCACTTTCGTTATTTATCTAAAAAGGAATACTTATGAAAAATCATTTTTAGCACCGCACTTTTAGCGGCAGGATTAGCCCTTTCTACTTTTTGCCAACGCAGGTGAAATGCTGATCGCGTTGAACAAACTAAAACCTTATTAGTCGGTACTGAGGGTACTTACGCACCATTCACTTTCCACGACAAAGATGGCAGTTAACCGGTTTTGATGTGGAAATTATCGAAAAAGTGGCGCAAAAATTAGGGTTGGAAAGTTGAATTTAAAGAAACCGCTTGGGACGGTATGTATGCAGGGTTTAAATGCAAAACGCTTTGATGTTATTGCGAACCAAAACCAATCCAAGCCCAGAACGTTTAAAAATATGATTACAGTGCACCTTATAACTACTCTGCTGGCGTAATCGTGACGAAAAGCTGATAACGATAGCATTAAATCATTCCCTGATTTAAAAGGTAAAAATCTGCACAATCTGCAACCAGTAACTGGAGCAAAGATGCACGTGATAATGGTGCAATTATTGTAACCGTTGATAGCTTAGCGCAAAAACCTTGAAGCGGTAAAACAAGGTCGTGTTGATGCAACAGTAAACGATAAGCTTGCAGTATTAGATTACTTCAAAAAACAACCTAACTCAGGCTTAAAAATTGCTGTAGAAAGTGATAAAAATCCCAACCGGTTTTGCTTTCTGAAAGGTGAAGAACCGCTTATTGCAAAAGTGAACCAAGCACTTGAAGAACTACGCAAAGACGGAACGTTAAAACAACTTTCAATCAAATGGTTTGGCGATGACATTACTCAATAATTGGTTAGCCAGCCTTCCATTTATGACCGCAGAACGAGCTGATTATGTAATCAGCTCGTTTTGGCCTATGATGGAAGGGGCAATTTTATATACGATCCCCCTGGCAGTAATTTCCTTCTTTTGCGGTTTATTCATTGCAGTTATTGTGGCTGTGATTTGCACATTACCGCATCCCAATTTAATGACTAAAATTCTGCAAGGCATTTGTCGCACTTATATTTCAATTATTCGTGGCACGCCAATGCTGGTGCAGATCTTCATTATTTTCTACGGTTTACCTGAAGTTGGCATCAAGCTTGAGCCTTTCCCAACTGCAATTATTGCATTCTCCATTAACATTGGTGCTTATGCAGCAGAAACAGTGAGAGCCTCTATTCTTGCGATTCCTAAAGGTCAATGGGAAGCCTCTTATGCGATAGGCATGAATTACACACAAGCTTTTGTGCGTACCATTATGCCGCAAGCTTTACGTATTTCCGTCCCTTCGCTGTCAAACACCTTCATTAGCACAGTGAAAGATACGTCTCTGGCATCACTTGTTTGGATTGCGGAGTTATTCCGTGTGGCGCAAAACATCACAGCTGAAAACTACGAATTTATTTTAATTTATAGTGAAGCGGCTCTCATTTATTGGGTATTCTGTTTTGTGCTGTCGATGGGACAAACCCGTTTAGAAAAACGCCTTTCTCGCCATTTATAAGGACTGGTTATGTTAAAAAGTCACGAATATTCAGAAAAAGTTTTAATAGCCACCATGTATTAAAAAGGCATTGATTTTGAAATTAATAAAGGCGAAGTGGTTTGCCATTCTGGGTCCATCAGGTTCAGGCAAAACGACTTTTTTTACGCTGTTTAAATTTGCTCGAACGCCCAGAAAAAGGAGTATTAGCATTTACTGATGGAAGCTTAACCATTGATTTCAGTAAAAAAATCAGCAAAGCCGATGAACTAAAATTGCGTCGTCGTTCCTCAATGGTGTTCCAACAATACAATCTATTTCCCCACCGCACGGCACTTGAAAATGTGATGGAAGGCATGGTGGTTGTGCAAAAACAACCTAAAGAGTTGCACGTGAAAAAAAGCCTTGGCATTATTGGAAAAAGTTGGTTTAAAAGCAAAAGCGGATTTATATCCCTCTCAACTTTCTGGTGGTCAACAGCAACGTGTCGGGATCGCCCGTGCTTTAGCCGTTAAACCCGATATAATCTTGTTAGATGAGCCTACTTCTGCTCTTGACCCTGAACTCGTCGGTGAAGTGTTACAAGCACTCAAAATGCTCGCACAAGAAGGTTGGACAATGATTATCGTCACCCATGAATTGAATTTTGCCAAAGATGTGGCGAGATCGCGTGATTCTCATGGAAAATGGTCAAGTTGTTGAACAAAATACCGCGGCTGAATTCTTCAGTCATCCACAGCAAGAACGCACCAAACAATTCTTATTGCAAGCTAAAATGCCAATGGAATTCGAAGATTATTGTATTTAATCAAACCCCTAAATATAAAAAGAGCGGTCAAAAAACATTATGAATTTTGACCGCTCTTTCTATTTGAATAAATTACATAATGGCATTATAGAATACTGTTGCTAAAGCCGCACCGATAAATGGACCTACAACTGGGAACCCAACTGTATCCCCAGTCAGCTTTAGTTTTTAATGTCCCCCCCAGGAAAAGACCTAAGGTTAAACGCGGACCAAGATCTCGAGCTGGATTGATTCGCAGAACCGGTTGTTCCACCTAAGCTCAAAACCAATTGCCCAAACTAGAATGGCTACTGGTAATGCCCCAATTGAACCTAAACCAATTGGTGTGCTTTTCTGCTGTGCAGGTAAAGTGATATTTGCTCCCGCAAGATAGAAAATCACGAAAAACAAGCACGAAGGTACCAACGATTTCGTTTACTAAGTTGATTGGATAGTTACGAATTGCTGGTTCAGTACAGAAACAAGCGCGTTTTTAAGCCCTCTTCTTCGGTCGCTGCAAAGTGATCTTTATACATAATGTAAACCAACAACGCACCAACCATGCCGCCCACTACTTGTGCCGCGATGTAGCCTGGTACCAATTCCCAAGCAAATGCGCCTTTCATTGCCACGCCAAGTGTTACCGCTGGATTTAAGTGCGCCCCACTGTAAGGACCTGTTACAACGACGGCCACATACACCGCAAATGCCCACGCGGTAGTAATCACAATCCAACCAGAACTTTGCCCTTTCGTTTTATTTTAAACATACGTTGGCCACCACACCGTTACCTAACAGGATTAAAAGTGCTGTGCCAAAAATTCTGCAAAATAGGCATTCATAAGAGAATCTCCAAATAATGATTAACTTAATGATTTCATTAAAGAAATCTTGTTTTGCAATTCGTTTCGTTGTTTGATCAAATATTGAGATACTCAAAGTGAGTGGCTTCATTATCTAGTTTTTAACCAATTAATTCAATAGATGAAACCGATCTATTTTCTAAAATGTGACAAGGATCACATTATTTTTGTGCGTTAACGCAATCATTTATATATTTTAATAAAAATCTGTGATGCTTATCACAAAACCCAACATTGCTTTGTTCCAATTAGATTCGAATTCAATTAAGTTAGGGTCGCAATTTGTTCGTTTTAAAGCTCAAAAATTTCTTCATTCATTTAATGAGAGTGCCTAGCACTCTAAGGAATAGAACCATGACAGACAAAAAAATACATCATCGCTTTTGGACCAAGGTACCACGAGCTCTCGTGCAGTATTATTAGATCACAATGCGAGATGTTGTCGAAATCGCCCAACGTGAATTTACACAAATTTATCCACGCGCAGGCTGGGTGGAACATAATCAATGGAAATTTGGGCAACACAAAGTTCAACATTAAACGAAGTGGTTGCAAAAGCAGAGCATTACCTCAGACGAAATTGCGGCAATTGGTATTACTAACCAACGTGAAAACCACCATTGTGTGGGAAAAAGCAACCGGCACACCGGTTTATAACGCGATTGTGTGGCAATGTCGTCGTACTGCAGATATTACAGACAAACTTAAAGCGGATGGTCACGAAGAATATATCCGCAACACCACAGGTTTAGTGGTGGACCCATATTTCTCAGGTACCAAAGTAAAATGGATTTTGGACAATGTCGAAGCGCGCGCGAAAAAAAGCGGAACGCGGTGAGCTTCTATTTGGTACCGTCGATACCGGCTTGTGGAAATTAACCCAAGGCCGTGTGCACGTAACGGATTACACCAACGCATCCCGTACCATGTTATTTAACATCCATACGAAAAAAATGGGATGACAAAATGTTGAAATTATTAAATATTCCACGCTCTATGCTACCTGAAGTACGTAATTCGTCCGAAGTATGGCCAAACCAACATCGGGGGTAAAGGAGGCGTACGTATTCCTGTTGCAGGTATTGCGGGTGACCAACAAGCAGCACTTTACGGCCATCTATGCACGCGCAGGCCAAGCGAAAAATACCTATGGTACAGGCTGTTTTATGTTGCTACACACCGGTGATAAAGCCATTACCTCTAAAAATGGCCTATTAACCACCATCGCCTGTAACGCTAAAGGCGAACCTGAATACGCACTTGAAGGTTCTGTATTTGTGCAGGTGCTTCAATCCAATGGCTACGTGATGAACTCAAAATCGTTCATGACAGCCATGACTCCGAATACTTCGCACAAAAAGTCCCTGATAGCAACGGGGTATATGTTGTTCCAGCCTTCACTGGTTTAGGTGCACCATATTGGGATCCGTATGCACGCGGTGCAATTTTCGGCCTTTCTCGTGGTTCTAACCGTAACCATATTGTACGCGCAACCCTTGAATCTATCGCTTACCAAACCCGTGACGTATTAGAAGCAATGCAATCTGACTCAGGTCAACGCTTACAATATTTACGTGTTGATGGTGGCGCAACCAACAATAACTTCTTAATGCAATTCCAAGCAGATATTTTAGATGTGAACGTAGAACGTCCAGTGGTGAAAGAAGTGACGGCACTGGTGCAGCTTACCTTGCAGGTCTTGCCGTTGGTTTCTGGAAAGATTTAGATGAGCTTCACGACAAAGCACGTGTAGAACGTACTTTTACTCCAGATAATGACGAAGAAAAACGTGAACGTCGTTATAAAGGTTGGAAAAAAAGCGGTGAGAACGCTCATTAGAGTGGGCAAAAGAGACGCGGAATAATCTTCCTTCTAATAATAAGTGCGGTCAAAATCACTTGTGTTTTTGACCGCACTGTTTTCTTTGAGGAAATATATTACCGATAAATACTCGTACAATACGTCAGGGCTTGTCTTATGGCTTTCCCTAATTCTTCATCCGAAAATACTCTTATCATATTTAAATTCTAATGGTGAATTGTCAGGAAGTGAAATTCCTGAGTACCCACCAAGAGAATCCTGGTGAAGTGGCGCTATAATTATAAAACTAGCGTCCTGTTCTAAAGATAAAAAGACATATCCTTATGAATCGATTTTTATTTTTATATCCATAGCGTTTTTCATCTCTTCTTCGAGATTTTTTTGTAGTCCTTTCATTTTTCAGAATTAAAGATAGCCTGAAAACTCTTCGAACGAAATTTCTTTACTTTCATTAAGCTTTTCTTTAATTAACCTTCCTAGATCTAAATCAGAAATATCAACTTCATTAAAAATAAAAATCTTGATCTGGATCTGTTATCGCAATCATTCCTCTAATAAAAGAGGTAACCAATAAGAAATCTTTATTAATTCTGACAAAAAGCAGCTTTAGGTTTAGTCATATTAATTTACCTTAGTAACAATAATATTAGTTCCTTTAGATCTAGTATACATTAAACAATTACCTAATTTACCACTTTGACTTGTTATGCTATCTATAGTGATATTTCTACAGAAAAGTGAATGTGGAATTATAAGGTTTACTTAGAATAATCATCTTTGGAAACAAAAGCGCGGTCAAAATCGCTTGTGTTTTTGACCGCACCATATGCCTAGTCTACATTCTATTAGAAGCCTCACTCAACACAGAGTAAACCTTATTAATTATTGAAGCAACTCATCACTCTTAACACAAGACACCTTAACTCCCCAAAATCGTTCATCAAAGAAACCAACACTCTGACTTGATCTTGTATTTGAAAGCAACAATCTATCCTCAATATAATCTAAGTCATAACTTCTATTCTTATTAAAAACAACTATTATTTTAGATAAACCGCTAAGACTATTTATTACAAAAAGGATAAAACCCTTTGTTTACATACTCCATGTAGTCTATCTCCCATAAATATGGGTTTACCACTTCACTCTGTTTAACTAGATTCAATTTTTCTAAAAAAATATCTTCATTATCTATAAACTCTTGATAATCAATTTTATTGTCTTTTATTAATTCCTCAATAGCATATATATACCCAAATCCCTTTGCCATTAAATTAATCATTAAATCCCTATCATCCAAATAAAATAACTCATCATTTATATTGGAGAAGATCTCCAATTTAGGATTAAAATAATCAATAAGATAACTTGCTTTTATTATAAGCCAATTGAGTTGGGTAAATATTCATATCAATACAGATTTACTGAAAAATTATCTGTATCTAAAATCTTATCTATTTGAATAGCAAAAGCTATTAAAAATTCCCTTTACTATCATATATCCCTGGATTTCCGATAATCATCTTCTCTCACCTAATATAGGATTCACTCTAATCGTTCGTATATTTATTTCTATCCTAAAAAGGTTTCATCATATACATACGCCTATCTTGCTTAAATATCAACCGCACTTTTATTTTATCTATTAACTATACTGCTGCCGATACTTTTCTAAATTATCTTGAAAAATGCTGAATATAGTATTCGATATCTTTTTCTCGGTAACCAAGAATTCGGCCGATTTCACGTTCCACTTTTTGGATCAAAAACCATTCACAGTGCTTGCAGGAAGTAGTACTTCCATTTGTTCAGCGAGTGCAAGAGATTGAGGGTAAATAGACAATAAAAATCAGTTAAGCAAACATCATTAATATGACGTTGCACTGTTTTTGAATGAAGCATTCCTTGCTCAAGATAAGGGAGAAAAGGCGTCAGGAATACCGAGCTCCTGATTGAATAATGCCACTTGCTTTTTCGCCCTTAACATTAATTCCAGCTCCTTGCCTTCATGCGGCCCAAGAATACCTTTTTCCATAAGAATATTCCTTTCGTTGAAATAAAAAAAGAGGGATTGGATGATTGACCAGATCCCTTCATTGTACGCCTATTTGGCCACAATGTTCATCTAAATGACGAAATTATTTTTTTCCAATTTTTCAACGCATCGGCAAAGGCATTACCCATCGCACTATTTCCTCTAGGATTACGATCTTGACGAGGTGCATTACTTCTTGGTTTTGCGCTTAAAGTGCGGTCAGATTTGCCGTCATTTTTGACCGCACTTTCATCTAATCGCATCGTCACGCAATACGTTTACGCGGCACATCCACTTCAAGACTTTCACTTTTCACGATATCGCCCGTTTTCACCACTTGATGTGGATCTTCTACGAATTTATCGCTTAATGATGAAATATGTACTAAACCGTCTTGGTGAACACCAATATCCACAAATGCGCCGAAGTTGGTCACATTGGTGACGGTACCTTCTAAAAATCATACCTGGTTTTAAATCGGTGATTTCTTCCACGCCTTCTGCGAATACCGCGGTTTTAAATTCACCACGCGGATCGCGCCCCGGTTTTTCCAACTCTTTGAAAATATCTTGAACCGTTGGTAAACCAAATTGCTCATCAATGAATTGTTTTGCATCAAGCTGACGTACCACACCCGCATTGCCCATTAAATCTTGAATAGATTGTGCTGTCGCTTGCAAGATTTTTTCCACCACAGGATAAGCTTCTGGATGGACACCTGAAGCATCAAGTGGATTTTTCCCACCTGCAATACGCATAAAGCCCGCACATTGCTCAAAGGCTTTTGGCCCTAAACGCGGCACTTTTTTCAATTCGCTACGGCTTTCAAAACGACCATTTTCATCACGGTATTCCACAATGTTTTGCGCTAAGGTTTTCGTCATCCCTGCCACGCGAGCAAGTAATGGCGCGGATGCCGTATTCAAATCCACACCTACCGCGTTTACACAGTCTTCCACCACCGCATCAAGTTTACGCGCAAGTTGGGTTTGGTTTACATCGTGTTGATATTGCCCTACACCAATAGCTTTCGGTTCGATTTTACTAATTCCGCCAATGGATCTTGTAAACGACGGGCGATAGATACCGCACCGCGTAAAGAGACATCTAAATTCGGGAATTCATTTGCCGCAAATTCAGAAGCAGAATAAACCGATGCGCCAGCTTCACTCACTACAACGGTTTGTGGTTTATTTTCTTTGATTTCTTTAATGACTTCTTTCGCAAAACGTTCAGTTTCACGAGAAGCCGTACCATTACCAATGGCAATTAATTCCACGTTATGTTTGCGGATTAAGCTGAAAAATCGCCACTTGCGCTTCGGCTTCACGCCCCGTGTGTGGATAAATGGTGGTGGTATCTAATAATTTACCTGTGTTATCTACCACGGCGACTTTAACACCTGTACGTAAGCCTGGGTCCAAGCCCATAGTGCTTTTCGCGCCAGCTGGTGCCGCCATTAAAAGTGCGGTCAGATTTCGAGCAAAAACATCAATGGCCTCTTCTTCTGCTTTTTCACGTAAACTTGCCATTAATTCCGTTTCTAAATGCAACGAAACTTTGATTTTCCATGTCCACGCAATCACTTGCTCACGCCATTTATCTGCAGGCTGCCCCGTGAAACGGACATCTAAATAATCACGAATAATCTCTTCACAATAACTTTGACGACTTCCCTCTTCTGCATCGGGATCTGCATTTAAGCTTAATTGTAAAATGCCCTCATTACGTCCACGGAACATGGCTAATGCACGGTGAGAAGGCACATTTTTCAATAATTCTTGGTGGTCGAAATAATCTTGGAATTTTGCGCTTCCGTTTCTTTTGCCTTCGATCACTTTGGATACAATAACGGCATTTTTGCTAAATAATCACGGACTTTCGCTAATAAAGCCCGCATCTTCAGCAAAAACGCTCCATTAAAAATATAGCGAGCGCCATCAAGTGCGACTTTGGTGTCTGTTACACCTTTATCAGCATCTACAAATTCAGCGGCTGCCGTTTCAGGATCATTCTTCGGCTCGTTCCAAAGTAAATCAGCCAATGGCTCAAGACCGGCTTCAATCGCAATTTGCCCTTTCGTGCGACGTTTTGGTTTATATGGCAAATACAAATCTTCTAATTCAGTTTTACTTTTGTGTTGCATGGATTTTTGTCACGCAATTCATCGGTCAATTTCCCTTGCTCTTCAATAGATTTCAAAGATGGTTTGACGACGATCTTCTAATTCACGTAAATAAATTAAACGAGTTTCAAAATGACGAAGTTGGGTATCATCTAAAGCCACCTGTGGCTTCTTTACGATAACGGGCGATAAATGGAATGGTATTGCCATCATCTAATAATTGAATGGCGGCGAGGATTTGTTGAGGGTTGAACGGTTAATTCTGCCGCAATAATTTGGCTAATTTGTTGATTTAACATTGTCATACTTCTTTGTTATTAAAGGATTCGATAAAAACAGGGAATAGAATACTGGTTTTTAGACAACAGGCTCAAATATAATTCAAAAATTTCTTTTATTTTTATCATGGCAAAAATCAAATTACATTACCCGTCAAGGCTGGCTTGCGCTTGACCAAGAACTTAAATTTTTGTGGAAAGAAGAACGCCCTAAAGTTACCCAAGCGGTTTCAGATGCTGCAGCGCTTGGTGACCGCAGTGAAAACGCGGAATATATTTACAGTAAACGTCGCTTTACGTGAAATTGATCGCCGTGTGCGTTTCCTTTCCAAACGCTTAGAAGTGTTACAAATCGTGGATTACCACCCAAAAACAAGAAGGCAAAGTGTTTTTCGGTGCATGGGTTGAGCTAGAAGATGAAGAAGGTGAAGTGAAGCAATATCGCCTTGTTGGCTGCGATGAATTCGATCCCGCTAAAAAAACTGGATCTCCATTGATTCTCCCGTCGCACGTGCCTTTAATTGGAAAAGGCGTTGATGATGAAATTCATGTGGAAACACCCTCGGGCAAAAGTGGTGCTCTATGTGAACCGAATTTGGTATGAAAAATAGCGAAGTAGAAAAACAAAAGAGCGGTTAAAATTGACCGCTCTTTTTGTTTTCTATCAATCGGATAAATTATGCTTTATCACCAATTAATACAGACTCTAACGCAATTTCAATCATATCATTGAAAGTTAATTGACGTTCTTCCGCAGTAGTTTGTTCGTGTGTACGAATATGGTCTGAAACGGTACAGATACAAAGTGCTTTTGCACCATATTCTGCTGCTACACCATAGATACCAGCTGCTTCCATTTCTACGCCTAAGATGCCGTATTTTTCCATCACATCAAACATTTCAAAATCTGGTGTATAGAATAGGTCTGCAGAGAAAAAGATTCCCTACGCGAACTTGCTTACCTTTTTTTCTTTTGCAGCTTGAACCGCAGCTTGTGCCATATCAAAAATCAGCAATTGCAGCAAAATCGTTATCTTTGAAACGGATACGATTTACTTTTTGAATCAGTACATGCACCAAGGCCAATGATAACATCACGTACTTTAACATCCATACGTACAGCACCACAAGAACCAACACGGATGATTTTTCTTAACACCGTATTCAGTAATTAATTCTTTCGCATAAATTGAGCAAGATGGGATACCCATACCGTGCCCCATAACAGAGATACGACGACCTTTATAAGTACCGGTATAACCCAACATATTGCGAACGTTAGTCACTTCTTTCGCATCTTCTAAGAATGTTTCAGCAATATATTTTTGCACGAAGCGGATCACTGGCATTAATACAACATCTGCAAATGCGCCTTCAGGAGCATTAATATGTGAGTCATTATTTTTTTCCTCTTGTTGATAAATAAAAATCATTTAAGCAAAACGTTTTCGCCTGCTTTAAAATACAACACCACGAACGATTCGTGGTGTTGAGAGATAAAGTGCGGTCAAAATTCACCACATTTTAATTACATTGCTACGCCGCTTAACTCGATGAATAAACCTGCGATAGTCGCACTCATTAAGTTAGCTAATGTACCCGCTACAACTGCTTTTAAACCTAAGCGAGCCACATCACCACGACGATTTGGTGCCATACCACCGATACCGCCGATTAAGATTGCGATAGAGCTGAAGTTAGCGAAACCACATAATGCGAAAAGTAATGATGGCTTTGGTTTTTCACTTAATACCACCGCGGTATCTGGTTGTAAGTATTTCGCAAACTCTAAGTAACCCACGAATTCGTTCACCGCTAACTTCATACCAATCATTTGACCCGCAATTGCAGATTCATCCCAAGATACACCGATTAAGTAAGCTAATGGTTTGAAGATCCAACCAAAGATTGATTGTAACGTTAAATCACCGTAACCGAACCAGCCGCCTACGCCGCCTAAAATACCGTTAATTAAAGCAATTAAACCCACGAAAGCGAGTAACATCGCACCTACGTTTAACGCTAATTGCATACCGGCACTCGCACCACCTGCCATTGCTTCAAGCACGTTGGTCGGTTTTTCGCTATCATCCGTTTCAGGTTGTTTATCGGTAAATTGTTCAGTTTGCGGGAATAAAATTTTCGCAAATAATAAACCTGCTGGTGCAGCCATGAAAGATGCTGCGATTAAGTAAGTCAACGGCACGCCCATTCCTGCATAACCCGCCATCACTGAACCCGCGATAGAAGCTGTACCACCCGCCATAATAGCGAACAATTCAGATTGGGTCATATTTTTTTAATGTAAGGACGAACCACTAAAGGTGCTTCAGTTTGGCCAACGAAAATATTCGCTGCTGCAGACATTGATTCTGCTTTTAGATGTGCCTAATGCGGCTTTGCAATGCACCACCAATCACTTTGATGACAACTTGCATAATGCCTAAGTAATAAAGCACAGAAATTAAACCAGAGAAAAAGACGATGATTGGTAACACTTTCACCGCAAAGATAAAGCCGGCATTTGAAGGATCCGCTAAGCCACCAAAGACGAAGTTAATCCCTTCATTACCATAGGCGATAACATTTGATACACCATTTGCCGTCGCTTGTAATGCATCTCGACCAAACGGCACATACAAAATAAGGGCCGCAAATCCGATTTGGATCGCCAAAGCCCCTAATACAGTACGTAAATTAATCGCCTTACGATTATTTGAAAATAATACGGCAATGACCAGTAATACGACAATGCCTAAAATGCTACCTAAAAATACCCATTTTTCCCCTAGGTTGGTTAGATAAGTAAGTGAATAAAATTGTCCTATTCTACTTGTTTTTCGGTAAAAAGTCGGAATATTTTTGCTACTTTTCGATATGTTTGCTTATAAAATGGTCACAATTTTGGTCAGACCACAAGATTTCGCATAGTTTTTCAAGCGCTTGAGTCTGCTCAACAGTTGGGACATAAGAGTGAGTCCTTCGGCATCTCGTGCACCTTTTGTGTGCATTCGGATAATTTTGAGCAACACTATCCGGATAGTCTTTCAATAAGGACGCGACCTTTTCCACCAACTTTTCTGCATCAAAATTCGCACATAAACTAACCGCACTTCTTCCACTTTATTTAATGGTAATAATTGCGCCAAGTTCTTCAAATTGCGATCTAAGTTTTCTTGCTTGATATGTTGATGAGTAGGAATGATGTTTTGAGGGACAATGCCTTGGCGATTTTGTCTATCAAAGCACAAACTTTGTAAGCCAAGCCCTTCTCCTTTCAGGTCAAAGAGAAATTTGTCTGTAACCTCAATTAAAGGTCGAATTGCTTCAAATTCAAAGAAACCACTGCTATCTAAATAGCAAGTTAGCCCTTCCTCACGTAGTTTTTGAAACAATGGTACGAGCTTTTTATGATGAATGGTGGGTTCCCCGCCTGAAACCGTTACACCACGAATGAAAGGTACTGCATCCATCACTTGCTCATACAAATACTGTAGACTGACTTGATGAGCCCCCTCTGCATAACGAGGAATGGTTTCTGGATTATGGCAATAAAGGCAGTTTAACTTACAGCCTTGTAAAAAAATGCTGGTGCGATTCCCCTGCCCTTCTACATTAGAAAAAGGAATAATACGATGCAGAGGAACATAAATATCAGAAAGTGCGGTCACAAAAAACGCTGTTTTCTAGAGTAAGTCATCACTTACGAAAGTTTCATTTGGAAAATCACTAATTCCGCTTGGCAGCAGAAATGTGAAAAACCGCTTTAAGCAAGTATCCATCTTCAACCTGTTGAATTTCAGACTGAATTTGACAAGGTTCACTTTCGACATCACGTGCTTTTAACGTGAAATATTCCAATGCGCCTTCTGCATCTTGACGAGTGGCGTAAAACTGTTCGATAGGTAAACTACAATCGCTGTTATCAAACAATGATTTCATATCGAAAAGTATTACAACCTACGCATTCGATTGGTTTTTCAGTTTGAATAGCCATCTTTTTCTCCTTATCTAAAAAAAGCCGTGATATAACACGGCTTATTAAGTTTAAAATTATTTTTGCGGCAACAAAGCCGACGGCTTCGTATACTTTATCAAGGGTTTCTTTCGCTCTTGCACGGGCTTTTTCGCACCTTGACGTAAAATTTCGTCTAAAAGTGCTTCATCATTACGATATTGATAGAAACGTTCTTGTAAACCCCGCAAAGTAAGTTTGACACTTCATCTGCAACGGCTGTTTTTAAGTGGCCATACATTTTGCCTTCAAATTCTTTTTCAAGTTCAGCTACAGATTTATCCGTTACTGCAGAAAGAATATCTAATAAGTTAGATACACCCGCTTTGTTTTTCACATCATAACGTACAACAGGGTGGTTCATCAGAGTCTGTTACCGCACGTTTGATTTTTCGCCACTGATTTTGGATCTTCAAGCAAAGTCACCACGTTATTACGGTTATCATCTGATTTTGACATTTTTGTCAGGATCTTGCAAAGACATAATACGCGCACCCGCTTTTGCCTAAGAAGATTTCAGGGAATAGTGAAAATATCACCGTAAATGGCATTAAAACGAGCGGCAATATCACGGGTGATTTCTAAATGTTGTTTTTGGTCATCCCCTACCGGCACGCTTTTCGCTTGGTAAAGTAAGATATCTGCTGCCATTAAAACCGGATAATCAAATAAACCCACGTTAATATTTTCGGCATAACGTGCTGATTTATCTTTAAATTGAGTCATACGGCTCATTTCACCAAAATAGGTGTAACAGTTTAATACCCAGCTTAGTTGAGTATGTTCTGGTACATGAGATTGCACGAAGATCGTGCTTTTATTCGGGATCAATGCCACAAGCCAAGTAAAGGGCGAGCACATCAAGGGTTGCTTTGCGAAGTGCTACAGGATCTTGACGTACAGTGATGGCGTGTAAATCCACCACACAGAAAATACACTCATAATCTTCTTGCATTTTCACCCAGTTGCGAAGTGCACCTAAATAATTCCCGATAGTTAATTCGCCGGAAGGCTGCACGCCACTGAATACAATTGGTTTTGTCATTGGTTATCCTTTCATTCTGTAAACTGAATTGGCGCTATGATAACAAAAGATAGGGCGTTTTTTAATGATTGAGTTCAAAACAATGTGTAAAAATGCTATATTACGCCAAAAATTTCTGCAGTTCACAATTTATAATCCCAATGAAAAATTATAATGATATGGCTCTGGCACTTGCCGGTGTTTGTCAATCAGTCTTATTAATCAGTCAATTAGCTCAAAAAGGCGAAGTTGATGATCAAGATGCATTCCAAACCACCATTCATTCTCTTCTCATCACTCAACCTGAAGATACATTAGCCGTATTTGGCGGTGAGTGTTCAACATCTTAAAGTGGGATTAAACACACTTATCGAGCAACTCACCCAATTAAATGACAAAAATTTATTAAATTATTGGGGCAGCTTGTTAGCGTTAGAAAGCAAATTAAACAAACAACCTGAAATCAAACAAGAACTTGGCCGCCGTATTGCGCGTTTACCAGAACAACTTGCTTATCACGACAATCAATTTGATGATGAGATGTTTTTCTATCATGGCAAAACATTTATGTCGATACGATTAGCCCTTTGAGCAAACGCATTCACATTATTGGTTCGGCATATCATTTACAGCAACAAAATGTGCAAGACAAAATTCGTGCGTGTTTGCTTGCTGGCATTCGTTCTGCCGTTTTTGTGGCGTCAAGTCGGCGGCAGCAAATGGCAACTGTTATTTCATCGTAAAAAAATTAGTGCAAGCGGCACGACAACTCTACTAACTTTAAATTAATCCTTGGAGAACTCTTATGCAACTTTCCGCATTAACCGCTCTTTCCCCGATTGACGGTCGTTATCAAGATAAAAGCCACTGCATTACGTGGTATTTTTCAGTGAATTTGGCTTTACTCAAATTCCGTGTCACCGTGGAAGTACGTTGGTTACAAAAATTGGCGGCGACCGCTGAAATCCAGAAGTTTCTTCTTTGTCCAAAGAAGCAAACGATTACCTTAATAAAAATTGTGGAAGAATTCAGTCTTCAAGATGCTGAACGTATCAAAGAAATTGAACGCACCACGAATCATGACGTAAAAGCAGTTGAGTATTTCTTAAAAAGAAAAAAAGTGAAGCCTTACCAGAATTAGCCAAAGTCTCTGAATTTATTCACTTTGCTTGTACCTCTGAAGATATTAACAACCTTTCTCATGCCTTAATGTTAAAAACAGCACGTGAAGAAGTGATCTTACCTGAATGGCAAAAACTGATTGATGAAATCACCCGTTTAGCGAACGAATACAAAACCATCCCATTACTTTCTCGTACACACGGCCAACCCGCCTCTCCTAGTACTGTAGGTAAAGAAATGGCAAACGTGGTTTACCGTTTAAAACGCCAATTCAAACAACTCCAACAAAATGAAATCTTGGGTAAAATCAACGGTGCTGTGGGTAACTACAATGCGCATTTATCCGCCTATCCAAATATCAACTGGCACAAATTTAGCGAAGAGTTTGTCACCTCATTAGGTTTAGATTGGAACCCATACACTACACAAATTGAACCTCACGATTACATTGCTGAATACTTTGATGTCGTGGTACGTTTTAATACCATCATCATCGACTTCGACCGCGACTTTATGGGGCTACATTGCGTTAAATCACTTTAAACAACGCACTATCGCGGGTGAAATTGGTTCATCCACCATGCCACATAAAGTGAATCCTATCGACTTCGAAAACTCAGAAGGTAACTTAGGTTTAGCCAATGCCGTGATGACTCACCTAGCCCAAAAATTACCAATTTCTCGCTGGCAACGTGACTTAACCGACTCTACTGTATTACGTAACTTAGGTGTGGGTTTAGGTTATTGCTTAATTGCGTATGCTGCAACGCGTAAAGGTATCAGCAAATTAGAAGTGAACGAACAACATCTCCGTGATGAACTCAACCAAAACTGGGAAGTTTTAGCTGAGCCAATTCAAACCGTGATGCGTCGCTATGGTATTGAAAAACCATACGAAAAATTAAAAGAACTCACTCGCGGTAAACGTGTTGATGAAAAAAAGCAATGCGTGAATTCATCGAAAACTGGATATCCCTGCAGATGAAAAAGAGCCCGTTTACAACAACTCACTCCTGCAACCTACATCGGTGCAGCTGTTGAGTTAGTGAAAAAACTTTAAGAAATAAAAGGGCGTTTTTATCACGCCCTTAAAAAATCAAAAGTGCGGTCAAATCAAAAACATCTTAGATTTTGACCGCACTTTTTATTCTTCTCTTACCCTGTTTGCATCATTCATGCTTTAATAAACAGCAATCGTGCGTGATCATACACCCAATTAAAAAAATAAAGGTATAAACGGTGATCATCACCGTTAAGCTGAAATCCATCATAAAAGCTGTAATCCAATCTACTTTTTAAAAAGTAAGCAATGATCGGGCACGGTGAAAATAAAGCAAACCGCCCTCAAATGAAATAGCATGTAAAGTACGGAATATGACACCTCGCTTTTCTCTCGGGCCCGTAAACACTTTATCAAGAAAATAATTAAAAATCATATTCCATAGCATGGCGGTTAAGGAAACCAGTACCATGGATCAAAGAGAATAGAAACACTTTCTTCCGTAAAAGAAAATACAAAGCGAAAACGGAAAGCAACACAACCGTGGTTTCAAACAAGATTGCGTGAAAAAAAGTCGCTCAAGAAAAGCTCATTTCGTCATCCTTTACAAAGCAAAAAGTGCGGTCAAATCTACCGCACTTTTTCATCAAATATTTCGATTAATTGGTTTTAATTTATTCCAATATTTTTTTCGTAAATATCCACTGCTTCACCCACATCGCCTTGCATAATGCCTTTTTCAATGTTTTCAGCAGATGGGAACAAGGTTGGGTTATTCGCCATTTCAGGGTGAAAGTAACGCTTTCACGCCTTCATTTGGCATGAGAAGCCCATTTTTTCAACGACTAATTTCGCATTTTCAGGACGAAGTAAGAAGTCGATAAATTTATAAGCGCCCTCTGTATTTTTCGCACCTTTTTGGAATCGCGTAGTTATCCATCCAGAAAATCGCGCCTTCTTTTTGGATACACAAATTGGATACTTGGATTTTCTTTATGTGCTAAATAAGCCGAACCATTCCATAACATACCGATAGAAGCTTCACGCTCGAACAAACGGCACTTCTGGCGAGTCAGAGTTAAAAGTCACCACATTTGGTAACAATTTCACTAAGCGCTCGTAAGCCGCTTTAATGTCTTCTTCATTCGTGGTGTTTGGTGATTTTCCATCTAAATATCAATGCAATATGGAACACTTCACGCGCATCACTGGTTAATAATACTTGCCTTTAAATTCTGGATTCCAGAAATCAGCCCAACTCGTAATTTTTGCTTGGGTCAATATCATCCGCATTCACGCCGATACCAGTTAAGCCATAAACGTAAGGCAGAGAATATTTGTTATTTGGGTCAAATTCCTTGTTTAATAAAGTTTGCCGGAATTTGTTTAAAATTACTTAATTTGCTGTGATCAAGCTCTTGTAACATACCTTTCTTTCGCCATTTTATTGACGTAATAGCTTGATGGGAAAAACTAAATCATAACCACTGCCCTGTACTAGAGGTCAGTTTCAATTTAGCATACATTTCTTCATTACTTTCAAACGTAGAATAAATCACTTCAATGCCGGTTTCTTTGGTAAATTCTGCAACCAAATTAGATGGCACATAGTCAGTCCAGTTATAAACATACAGTTTTTCAGCAGCAAATGCCGCAGAGGTTGCGACGAAATGCGACAGCAGAAAGACAAAGTGATTTAATGTATTGAACAGCATTTTTTTCAATTTATTGACCTCCTCAGGACAATCAAAATAAACCTTAAGTAATCGTTTACCTATGTAAACTTGAGGGAGTATAGCACCTTTTTTTTGCAAAAGGTTTGACATATTTTTCCCATCAGGGTAAGATTTCCTCAATCTCTATTTTATGTTAATCAGTCATCAACTATGCTCAATTTGCTCATCAAGAACACGTCAAATCTTATTATCTCGACAGTCGAAATCAAACCTTTGAACTACCGCCTCTCACTCCAGCAAGAAGAAGCGGATGTTTGTGTTATTGGTGCGGGTTTCTTTGGTTTATCAGCTGCCCTTGAATTAGCAGAAAAAAAGGCAAAAAAGTCATTGTGTTAGAAGGCGCCAGAGTCGGGATTTGGTGCATCCGGCAGAAGTGGCGGTCAAGCTATCAATGGTTTTGAAGAAGGCATTGATGAATATATTGCTCAAATAGGCTTTGATAAAGCGAAAACAACTTTGGGATATGTCGCTAGAAGCCATTGATATTATTGATGAACGCATTGCGAAATATGGCATTCAATGTGATTGGAAAAAAAGGTTATGCCACATTGGCGTTAAATGAACGTCGTATGGACGATCTCATTGAAATGGAAAAAAAGCCAGCCACGCGACTTTTTGGCTATGACAAAATGCAACTTTGGGATAAAGCCAAACTTAAACAACATTTAGGCAGTGATATTTATGTGGGCGGTTTATACGATAGCAACTCAGGCCACTTACACCCATTAAACTATTGCTTAGGCTTAGCAAAAGCCTGCTTAGATTTAGGCGTGCAGATTTACGAACAATCCCCTGTTGTGGATTTAGTGGAAAAATCAGGTTGTATTGAAGTCAAAACCGATAAAAGTGCGATCATTTCTCAAGACGTTATTTTTAGCCACCAATGCTTATATTGATGCACTACCGAAATCCATTCATCATGGCATTAATCGATAAAATCTTACCAGTCGAGAGCTTTATTATCGCTACCGAGCCCTTAGATCAAGCTACAGCGGATTCCGTGATCAATAATGGCATGTCTGTTTGCGATAACAATATCTTGCTCGATTACTATCGTTTGAGTGCGGATAACCGTTTGTTATTTGGTAGTGACTCAAGCTCAGAAAAAGATATGGTGCAAATTATGCGCCGCAATATGCTGCATGTCTTTCCGCAATTAGAAAACGCCAAAATTGACTATGGTTGGGCAGGACCGATTGATATGACACTCAACGCAAGTCCACATTTCGGTCGTATCTCACCACATATTTATTTTGCTCAAGGCTATTCTGGACATGGTGTCGCTCTCACTGGACTTGCTGGACGCATTATTGCAGAAGCAATTTTAGGTAATGACGAACGTTTGAGAATTTTTGAAGGATTGAAAGTGCCTTCGTTTTTATGGTGGAAAAATATCTCAAAAACTTAGCCACCAAGATCGGCGTACTCTATTACAAATTCCTCGATCGTTATCGTTAATCAAAAAACAAAAAGGCGTGTATTAAACACGCCTTTATTGTTTCGATGACATTAAGGTTTAATATCTCGTAAAATAGGGTTTTGCATGGAAATCAAGGTTTCCGTTGATTGAATTTCATCAATTAACTGGATCTTAGTCGCCAACACGGAATGTAATTCAGCAATCGTGTGTGTCATCACTTTAATAAAAATAGAATAATTTCCTGTGGTGTAATAGGCCTCCACCACTTCATCAAAGGTATCAAGCTTTTTAATCACTTTTTCATAATCTTTTTGCACTTTTCAAAATAATGCCAATAAAAGCAGCAACATCATAACCCAGCTTACGCTCATCAATAATCGCTTTTGTCCCTTCAATCAGACCAGACTGACGCATTTTCTCTACGCGAACATGAATCGTACCTGGACTCACCCCAAAAGTCTTTTGCCATTTCTGCATAAGGTGTACGGGCATCTTTAGTCAGTACACGGAGAATTTGGCGATCAAGTATATCGATATTGTTCATAAAACACTCCTTATTAGATCTTTTTTTCAAAATATCTTCTTTATTTTTGATAATATTCAACATTTAAAACAATGTAAAGAAATTACTTGAAATAATTTGTTATTTTATTGAATAATGCATAATAAATCTTACCAGTTATTATAAAAAGAAGGATAAATATGAAAAAGACGTTTATTTTACAACAACAAGAAATTAGCTTTGTGAAGAACACCTTTACTCAAAACTTGATTGAACAACTTGGCATTATCGAAGTACAAGGTCCAATCCTTAGTGAAGTTGGCAACGGTATGCAAGATAACTTATCAGGCATTGAGAAAAGCTGTTCAAAGTAAACGTGAAATGTATCCCAAATGCGGTTTATGAAGTGGTTCACTCATTGGCTAAAATGGAAACGTCATACTTCGCTCGTTTCCACTTTAAAGAAGGCGAAGGCTTATTTGTGCACATGAAAGCATTACGTCCAGATGAAGATTCATTGGATCAAACTCACTCTGTTTATGTGGACCAATGGGACTGGGAAAAAGTGATTCCTGAAGGTCGTCGTAACTTTGCTTATTTAAAAGAAACGGTACGTTCTATCTATCGTGCAATCCGTTTAACTGAATTAGCGGTAGAAGCTCGTTTTGATATCCCATCAAGCTTACCAAAAGAAATCACCTTTGTTCACAGTGAAGATTTAGTGAAACGCTACCCAGATCTTTCAAGCAAAGAGCGTGAAAATGCGATTTGTAAAGAATATGGCGCAGTGTTCTTAATCGGTATCGGTGGCAAATTATCAGACGGTAAACCACATGATGGTCGTGCACCAGACTACGATGACTGGACAACTGAATCTGAAAACGGCTACAAAAGGCTTAAACGGTGATATTTTTGGTGTGGAACGCTGAGTTAGGTAAAGCGTTTGAGCTTTCTTCAATGGGTATTCGTGTGGATGAATCAGCATTACGTTTACAAGTTGGCTTTAACCGGTGATGAAGATCGCTTAAAAATGGATTGGCACCAAGATTTATTAAACGGCAAATTACCTCTCACCATCGGTGGTGGTATCGGTCAATCTCATGGCTATGCTTTTTACTTCACAAAAACACATTGGTGAAGTGCAATCAAGCTGTATGGCCAAAAGAAATGTTAGAACAATATCAACATATTCTTTAATCGAACGAGAAAGATAAAAAAAGTGCGGTGAAAATTTCACCGCACTTTTGTTTTTAGAAAGATTAATTAATCTTGTAATGCACCACTGTTAAACATTGGCAATCCCATGGTTTTTAAGCTGTCACGATAAATACCCAGCAAAGTCTTTCTCCGTAATTTTTTTGTAATTGATCTAACGGTTTTATCTAATGCGGCGACCGTTTCAATCCACAATACCTTGTGGACCAGATTCTTGCGTCGCAATTTCAAATAACGCTTGTCCACGACGAACATGACTACCGAGCTAATCAACACAGCATGTTTGATTTTTATGTTTCGCTAAAAGAGTAACGAGAGAAAAGCGCATTTTCAACAGTTGAACGTGCATAGTTATCAGAATAAATACGGCTTGCATCCACGCCTTTCTCAATCAACCATTGCTTCATCAAATCCCTTCGGTTTTTATTGTTTTGTGGCAACCGCCCGTCACATATTAACGCATCTGGGATTTTTGATTCGCAATTTCTAAGGTTTTTCTCTAAACGTTGCCAAAATATCATGCATACTGCCATCTGGGTTTAACGCATAGCCCAATGCAATAATTGCAGATTGTGCCGGTAACTGGGTTTCCAGTTTATCTGTAATTGGTTGATTAGCTGCTTTATCAATCACGGCAAAAGACTTTTTCTAATTTGCTCGCACTTTCTGGTGAAAGTTGTTTTAAGCGTTCTAAATGTTTAGTAGTTTCTGCTTGATTGCCTTTAAAACGATTCCATGCCGCCAAGTAAGTGTGGGCTTTCATCATCTGGCGCCACATCAAGCACTTTTTGGTAAAGCTCAATGGCTTTATCTGTATTACCGTTATAAATATTGGCATTCGCTGCATAACAAAAAAATCCACACGATAAGGCTCAAAGCATACGCTTCCAATAAAAAGATCCGCAATACGCTCCATATTAGAAGGAAGTTTCAGCCGTAAAACCTGCATTTTGACACACGAGCCGGCGAGTTTTGGATTTTTCACTGCTTGTTCAAGCAACTCATCCACAACCTGTCTTTGAGTAGAAGTTGTTGGTAATTTAATTGAGGCTCAAGCACTTTCACTTCTGCCGTGCTGGCAAAGCTGTTGACACCAAAGGGATGAAAGCACAACAAGTAAGGAAACTTTGAAGATTTTTGCATAATTAATTCTCCATATTGGATTGAATAACAAAAAGAGCGGTCACTTTTTATCAGTTTCCGCTCTTTTCACTAAACTGATTCATTGACATACACAATAATGTTAATGGATGGATACAAGTCACGTTAGATGACATATCGATCTGCCATTTACAAGTTTGGCATTCAGAGATCACGTAATCAAATCCGCCTGCATTGATGTTATCGAATAAGTTTTTACCGATAGATTAGGGAAACCTCGTAGTTTTTCTTCTTTGAAACCATATGTTCCTGCGATACCACAACATTGTGATGGGAGCATCACTACTTCTAAACCTGGGAATTTGTTTTAACACTTCCAAGGTGTAGGGGTGCCCAACCCGCTTTATCCACGTGACATGCGGTGTGATAAGCCACACGCAATTTCAGTGGTTTAAGTGGTAAGTTTTACCTTCTTTAAAGAGTTGATATAAGAATGGTGTCACCATGTGAATATGCGGACGAACTTTCGCATTGTCGATACCTAAAATATGATGATATTCATCACGTAAATTTAAGGCACAACTTGATGCTTCACTGATCACATCCAAGCCATTTTCATCCACCATTTTGCTGATGTAATCGGTATTAAATTGTGCGATTTTCTTCGCATCGTTCTGGGACTGGTTCACGCTTAATGGCAAAGCACAGCATTTTTCTTTTCCAATAATACCACGCCAATATCCATGGCATTGAATACTTGAATAAATTCTTTTGCCCAATTGTGGGTTATTGTAGTTCACATAACAGCCATGATAATACGCCACTTTACGTTCAATTTTTGTTGGCTTTCCACATTTTTCATATACCAGCTGCGGAACGTACCAAAGGAATATTTTGGTAATGTACGATGACGACTGATTTTTAACGCTTTTTCCAACACAAATTTTGTCGCTTTCAAGCCTGTAATCGTATTCACAATTGGTGCAAGCGGTGTATTAAGTGACCCATAATATCGGTGTTGCCAAAATCGCATCACGTAATTTTTGCACTGCTGGGCTTGTGTTGTTGAGCAAGGTATTTGTTTCTTGCGCGAACAATAATGTCACCGATTTTTACATCAGACGGACAGGCAATTTCACAACGTTTACAATTAGTACAGTATTTCAATGCTTCATCATAAAAGCTCGGCTGATTTTTAAGCGTAAACGCTCACCATCAGCCCCGATTGTTTTGGACCTGGATAGTTTGGATTCTGACGCGAAACCGGACACACTGCTGTACAAGCAGTACATTTAATACAACTTTCAAAACTCTCATCAAAGGCATGATGATGTTGTGGTGCATTAAAGGGATTGTTTTGCATTTTCAATTAATTGTTGAATGTTCATAACGCCTCCTTAATGTGTGTTGTGAAAGAATTTCATCAGCAACAGCAAGCGCTGTTACCACTGCTACGCCAGAACCACAACCAAGCTCTAGGGCATTGAAACCACCAATCACATTACCCACCGCATATAAATTCGTTAAAAATTGACCGCTCTTTTTGTACTTGGCATTGCGATTAATCGCCACACCCGCAGATTGGTACGGTTGTGGATTTGAGAAACGGTGATCAGTCCAAGTAAAAGCGATCGTATCGTTTAAAACCTTCCACCGATGATGTCAGAATGGAATACGGGTTCGTGAGATTTTATCGAATTCAGAAACTAAACCTTTACTGAAGAAACTGCCCGAAGCTAAGACAAAAAATGTTCTGCTGTGATTTCTTCCTCTTCGTGCAAACGCGTTTGAATAGCACGAACTTTATTGCCATGAAAATGTGCTTTTTAATGCACTATCACCATTCATCATGAGTCCGCCTAATTTCTCAAAACGATGGCGTAATTGAATACGTTGACGCATACCTAATAAAGAAGGCGGTAAAGGTTGGTAATTCAAATAATGGTAAGCCAGTTGCTTTGCAAGTGACTCCATAAACTCTTGATTTTCTAAGCCGAAACATGCTGGCAAGAAAAATGGCTTCATTACCTTTCGCCGCTTCTTTCATTTCAGCTACAAGATCATCAAATTTCAGTTTATATTCTAAAACTTGAGCAATATTTACACTGCGGAACTCACGAGATTTGCACGTAACTGATCTAATTCAGGGATATTTAAAAAGCCGGTTTTCACTTCACAATGTGCAAAGTTGTGGATTGAGCGTGAGGTTATCTGCCAATAATTCTGGTTGGAAATCATGATAGCCTTCAATGCCTAAAACGCAATTTTTATAAGGGAATGGGGTTTCGCCTTGCACGGTTGGCACACTATTTGGTGAAAGCCATGCACCACGTAAGCTACCTAAACCCGTTACACGAAGATGATTTTCTGCGGTTGAACCAATTAAATCTAAATTTAACGATTCGCTAATTTCTCGAAATCTTGCGCTTTCGCTAATACACGTTCAGCACCCCATAATGCTATAAGGGGTGTTGTGGTAATTGAGCTGCAAAGTGCGGTCAAATTTTCAGGAATATTTTTAACAAACGCACCATTTGGTAAACGGCTTAATAAATCTAATGAGCCGGATGCAAAATCAATCGCTGCTTGGCCGTTATTGATAATGACACAACGTTTGCCTTGTTCTTGTAGGGCGATGCCGCAAGTTAAACCTGCAAGGCCGCCACCAATAATCACTACATCAAAAATTCATTGTTATCCGTCCCTTGCTGTTTGTCAGTTTCAAGCGGTTGAACGTCATTTAAACCCAACACACTGCCATACATCCATGAAGTAAATTCCGCTTCACGAATCGCTTCACCCCATGCAATAGGCTCAATACCGCGCCAACGCTCTTCCATAAAGCAGGTTAATTGGTGGTCGATTGACGAGGTGTTGCTACGTCAAAACGGTTCATTAAAGCCGCTGCACGACATGCGCAAAGCTCAGCAGCAAGTGCCATACCTACACGAGTACGGCGACGTAAATCCACTAAGTTATTCACTTTTAATTCATCAACGGCATAACGGACTTCACCCGCTGTCACGGCTTCACATTCGCACACCATTGAACGGTCGAGACGTTCTTTATCTAATAAACGAGTGGCGCGAGAACCATGACGATACACGGCTGAATAACGAATCGTACTTGGAAGTGAAATGACTTTCTGATTGGTTTCTGCGCGGCTTTTCAGTTGAACCCGGCAATGGACTCTCAGCGGTTGTACAACGTGCGGTTTTGTTGAGTTTTTACAAACCAGATCCGTTGCCCATTCTGCCATTAGGGCGATAAGTCATTAATTTACCGCCAGTGATGGTGATAAAGCCTTCTAAGCCATCACGCTCTGCGTGGTCAAAGCAACACGATACCTCGACTCACGTTACGACCAGATGGGTCATCATCAGACGCGACTAACGGACGTACACCGGCATAAGCACGTAATACGCGAGTATGACGCAAGCTTGGTGCAAGTTTTTCCCCTTCACGGAATAAAATATCCACTTCTTCCGGGGTGACTTCCATGTTATCGATTTGATCATAAGGAATACGGCTAGAGGTTGTACCGATAACACAAATGGTATCACCTGGCACAAGAATGTCCGCATCCGCCGGTTTACGGCAACGGTTAATGACCATTTTGTTGATGCGGTGCCCCATGACAAGTAATGCGCCTTTTGCGGGGAACATTTTGATTTTGAGATCCGCATATTCTGCGATGCCTTGTCCCCAAATACCACCCGCATTGACGACTAATGGCGCAAAAGAATTTTACGATTTACACGATTTTTGTGATCGTAAACATCCACACCGATCACTTTGCCACCTTCGCGAATTAAGCTTTTTACTTCACAATAAGTGAACATTTTCGCGCCATTTTCGGTGGCATCCATCACGTTGGAAGCCGTTAAACGGAAAAGGATCGATTGAACCATCTGGCACCACAACGGCACCCACTAAATTAGGGTTGACTGATGGTTCCATAATTTGGGCAAGTTTAGGGATCAATGGCGACCGCTTCAATACCGGATTTGGTACAACTTTCGATGAAGGTTTTTGATAATCAAGGGAATCTTCAGGGTAAGGTGATAAATAAACCTTCTGTTTCATCCACACAGTGACGAGCGATATTGCGCAGAATTTTTATTTTCTTTAATACATTCTTCTGCTGATTCCTGATCGTTCACGGCATAACGCGCACCACTATGTAACAAACCATGGTTTACGGCCTGTTGCGCCTGTCGCAATATCACGACGCTCTAATAAAAATACAGTTAATTCCACGCAATGCACAGTCACGGGCAATCCCGCACCTGTCGCACCGCCACCAATGATAATCACATCCGTCGAGATAGGGTGAAAAATCACCCACATCACGATACATATTAGGCGATAATCCCATTGTTACCCCCAAAGCCAAAATATTAATAAAAAGAAACGTAAAAACTGTTACAAATTCCATGGCTATTGTATGAGAGAGCGGTTAAATTCACAACATTTTTGAGCGAAAAAGAAAGCTGTTTTGTGAGACAGATCACACAATTTTCGAATTCGCTCATTTGTTAAAAATATTTTTGTGAAATGCATCACATTTTTGAATTATTTCCTTTTTAATTTCTATTTTTATTTTTATTATGCACTATCCCCAGCATGGGGTGGACTCATAATTAAAAATGATATTGGAGAAATTATGTTTGGACCATTTAAACCCGCTCCGCATATTGCGGAACTTCCAGCGGAGAAAATTGATTCCACGTATAAACGCTTACGTTGGCAAGTGTTTGCAGGGATCTTCTTTGGTTATGCTGCTTACTATTTTTGTACGTGCAAACTTTGACTTAGCTTTAGCTGGTTTTAATTCAACAGGGCTTGTACACTAAAAGCGCAACTAGGTGTTATCGGCTCAGCAGCTGGTCTTGCCTACGGTTTATCTAAGTTCGTCATGGCAGGTATGTCTGACCGTTCGAACCCTCGCGTATTCTTACCATTTGGTTTATTGCTTTCTGGTCTTTGTATGACCATGATGGGTTTTTATTCCATGGGCAACCTCTGGCGTAGCCATCATGTGGGTAATGATTTTCTTAAATGGTTGGTTCCAAGGTATGGGTTGGCCTCCATGTGGTCGTACAATGGTACACTGGTGGTCTAAATCAGAACACGGTACTATCGTATCTATCTGGAATACCGCGCACAACATCGGTGGTATGATGCCGGGTGCAATGGTGCTATTAGCAAGTGCCGTCTTCTTCAGCACTCATGGTGTCGAAGCGCAAGCAAAAGATATTTGGCAACAATCCTCTACTATCCGGGTATTGCGGCAATGCTCTGTGCAATTCAGTTTACTTCGTCATGCGTGATACTCCACAATCTTGTGGTTTACCATCAATCGAAAAATGGCGTAATGACTACCCAGATGACTATAACGAAAAAACTTTGAAAAACGATTTAAGCACAAAAAGAAATCTTCGTCACTTATGTATTGAAAAAAACAAATTGTTATGGTACATCGCGATTGCTAACGTATTCGTATACTTAATCCGCTACGGCGTATTGAAAATGGTCTCCGGTTTACTTAAGTGAAGTAAAACACTTCAACATCAAAAGGTACTGCATGGGCTTACACAATCTATGAATTAGCAGCGGTTCCAGGTACATTATTTGTGGTTGGGTATCAGATAAAAGTCTTCAAAGGTAAACGTGGTTTAACCGGTTTCATCTTCATGATCTTAACTACCGCAGCAGTTGTAGCATACTGGATGAACCCAGCTACACCTGAAGCAGAGCTTGCAAACTATGCAGCTTGGTATGAAAACCCATATCAATTAACTGACTTCATCTTAATGACCTTAATCGGTTTCTTAATCTACGGTCCCTGTAATGTTAATCGGCTTACACGCTCTTGAGCTTGCACCGAAAAGCAGCAGGTACAGCAGCAGGTTTTCACCGGTTTATTCGGTTACTGAGGCGGTACAGTATCAGCGTCAGCTGTTATCAGTTGAGCAGCACAACACTACGGCTGGGACGGCGGTTTCTACGTTATGATCGGTGGTGGTGTCTTGGCGGTGTTATTACTCTTCATCGTAATGGTTGAAGAAGGTAAACACAAAGCAAGATTAGGCGATACCTACGGCACTAAATAATCTATAAATTAAAGGCGACAGGCGAGGCTTGCCGCCTTTTTATTACAACAACTGAATTTTTAACCGCACTTTCAGGAGAAATGCTTATGAAACTCAAAACTTTAGCGCTTTCTTTATTAGCTGCAGGCGTACTTGCAGGATGTAGCGCACACTCTTCTGTGGACACTATGAAATCAGACAAAATTATCATTGCTCACCGTGGTGCAAGTGGTTTGCTCACAGAGCATGCGCTTGAATCTAAAGCGCTTGCATTCGCACAACATGCAGACTACTTAGAACAAGACTTAGCGATGACAAAAGATGGTCGTTTAGTTGTTATTCGACCACTTCTAGAACGGCTAACTGACGTGGCGAAAAAGATTCCCAAATCGTCATCGTAAAGATGGTCGTTACTATGTAATCGACTTCACCTTAAAAAAATTCAAAGTTTAAATATGACTGAAAACTTTGAAACTAAAGACAGTAAACAAGTTGCAGTATATCCGGGCCGTTTCCCACTTTGGAAATCACACTTCAAAATCCATACTTTTGAAGATGAGTTAGAAATTCATCAAGGTTTAGAAAAAAATCGACTGGTAAAAAGTGGGTATCTATCCTGAAATCAAAGCACCTTGGTTCCACCACCAAAATAGCAAAGACATTGCAGTTGAAACCCTTAAAGTGTTGAAAAAAATACGGTTACGACAAGAAATCGAGACATGGTTTGCTACAAACCTTCGACTTCAATGAGTTAAAAACGTATCAAAAACAATTGCTGCAAAAATGGGCATGGATTTAAAAACTTGTTCAATTAGTGGCATACACCGACTGGCATGAAACTGAAGAAAAAGATGCAAAAAGGCAAATGGGTGAACTACGATTACGATTGGATGTTCAAACCAGGTGCAATGGCAGAAAGTGGTGAAATACGCTGATGGCGTTGGCCCAGGCTGGTACATGTTAGTGGATAAAGAAAAAAATCTAAACCAGGCAACATCGTGTACACCCCATTAGTGAAAGAACTCGCACAATACAAAGTGGAATTACACCCATACACTGTGCGTAAAGATGCGTTACCTGAATTCTTTACTGATGTAAATCAAATGTACGATGCGTTATTGAATAAATCTGGTGCAACTGGTGTATTCACCGACTTCCCAGATACTGGCGTTGAATTTTTGAAAAACAAAAAATAATACGTAAGTAAAAGTAATAAAAAGAGCGGTCAAAAGTTCGTTGTAATTTTGACCGCTTTTTATCCTAGAAAAAATTACCTTACATTTTATCTTAAGAAAATTCCATAGAATGGATATAATCTTCTATCTTTTCAATTACAGGCTTACATTTTTCTAAAAATGATCTAAAAATAACACTTGGGTATCAATCTTTTTGTTTATTCAAGGGATGTTCTTCTTTATATTCAAAATATTGATTATGGGCAAAATGATTCCTATATTTTTGTAAGTTCCTAATGTTCTTCTAAACCCCTCTAACTCAGGGAATTTCTTCCTCTAACTTGTAAACCTTTATAGCTCCAATTAAATTGACTAATAGTGGTCTGAAGTGCCTATCATAGCTTAAACCATATATAGGTGAAATATATAGTTCCTCACACTTCTTAGCATTTTTCTTCTGGTAAATTCTTAAAAACATTCCCTAACCAACTCATCATGAGTCTCTTCAAACCAACCACACAATTCAAGAGCAGCTAACACAATACATGCTTAGCTCAAAGTCCTTATCATCCTGACCTACATGTTCGGTATATAGTTCATCAATTTCTTCAACGAATATTCTATTTTCGAATTGTCCATAATATAAAACCTATCCACTGAATACTTCATTAGCTGTTTAGTCTAGCTAGAACTTTTGCTCTCTGTAGTAAACCACTTTTGCAATTCTTCAGTTCTAAATTCTTGTGACATCATTAGCTCTTCTACTTTTATTCTGAAATTGTGCCCCAGATACATTATTTTTCTAAATAATCAATATTCTTACCAATTCCATATAAAAATACTTTTTCCAAAACGATCTTTGATGTTCTTTCGAAACTTTGACCTTGTATAAACGAAATAACCCTATTAAATAATTGTTGTCTACACGATATTGAGGATTGGTCTAAGTTTCTATTTTGATCCATATACTTATTTAAGAAATTAGTTAGTCGACCATTATAGTTTTGTTCCAAATCACTATCTTGAAAAGCAAAGAATCTTAGAACAAACTCTTCGTGAGAGAACCTTTTTATTCTCCCAAGATATTTGGTAAGGATAAGTTTATTATGGGTAGAACAATCAAATAGCATCTGATTAAAGTCTCCACTAAATATGCAATTTCTGATTTCTTGAGGGTTTAATTTCGTTCCACCAGTATTCAATCTATGAAAAATTGTAAATATATACTCCATATGGTTCTCTTTATCCAAATTACATCTCAGCGTCGTAACGGGAATAGACACATTTTCTATATCCGAAACTACCTCTGGATATTGTTCTTGAATATATTTAGCTGAATTCCCTGCCAATCGAGAATCTACGTCATCTATATTAGATAAAATATACTTATCATCATTATTTTCTACAGCATCTAGAAAACTCAACAATTGTAGATATTCTTTGTAATCCATCAATTACAATTCTTTTATTAGTCTTAATATCCAAACTTACACACTACTAGGTATTGGCAGATTTTTTTAATAATGAATCAATAAATCTTGTTTTATCAGTTTTGCTTCCATACTCTTTCTCTTTGAAAAATCTGGCTCAATATCTATTTGTTTTTGTCATACATTCTTTTTAAATCTGCACAAGAGCGAGATTCATTAAAAGCAAAAAAATATCTTGTGGTGGAGTGCATTTTCAAAGAAGCCTCTTCTGAATAATCATAATCTGAATCACCAAATAATTGGTTCTGTTGTTCCATAATATGTCCTAACCTATATAAATTTAAAAATAAAAAGAGATACTTGTATTGACTATTATCTCTTATATTTTATTAATTTTCAGTGATCTATTTCACATTATTTAAAATTTTCCTTCTGCTTGTTATTAAATTTTTATACTTTAATAACAAAAAGGCTGCCATTTATCAGCAAGCCCTCTAAAATCTATTTACTACGCAAACTGCTTTTTTATTCTCTAAATAACGTTTCGCACATTCTGCTGCAACAACTAAGCCACCTGCCATCATAATAATATCTTTAATCACAGGTCAGTCAGCACCTGAGAGATATAGGAAGCCATAGTGGGTGTTGGGAAGTCCCCACCTAAATTCGGCACCCAGGTTTCTGGCGTAAATATCAGGAACGACAGCGTGACTATCGACATACCAAAGGTGAGTAAACCTCCGAATAAACCTAATGTTGGAGACCAAATACCCGCTAATACTAAAATACCAATTGTCACAATGATTGCGCCAATAATATAAGAAGCGGTGTAGGTGCCGTTGGCTTTATGCCATTCGATATTTTTGCGACCATTTTGCCTTCAGGGTTTTTATATAAGGTATATTCTTTCACTAAAACACCCTTATCATTTGTCACTTCATTTTGCACCGTTCTTGTAAAGGAAGCTTAGAAAGGACTATTTGACACAAAGTGTGCGATACCATCTGCCTCATATTGTGAACTTTTAAACCACCAATCCAAACCATCACAACACAAATCACAATGCGGATAAAGTTAATAAATTGACGTTGCAATGGCGCAACAATATTAGCTAACTGATAACTAAACTACTCATTAAGAACTCCTTATATAGTTCAATGGATATAACGGGCATAATGCCCAAGAATTTTTATATAAAAATATTTATATAAATCATTAACAATATTACTCGCTAATATTGTGGGTATTTTTCATTGATCAAATTTATGCAATAAAAAGAATACCAATTTCTTAGTATCTCTTATTTTTAATTAATTTTCCGTGATCAATTTCACATTATTTGAAATTCACTCTCGCATTTCTAAAAAATTCGCATCCAAAAGCACCATCTTCAGACCAATCTTCTGGATACCATGAGTTGCTCACGGCACAGAATACACGTTCTGGGTGTGGCATCATCGCAGCGATACGACCATCCACGTTAGAAATGGCGGTAATCCCTAATGCTGAACCATTCGGGTTGGCTGGATAGGTTTCAGTTACATTCAAATGGCTGTCGATATGTTGCGCCACAATCAAGTTTTTGCGCTTGAAGTGCGGTCAAGTTTTCTGGTGTTTTGAATTCTACGCACCCTCACCGTGAGCAACCGCAATCGGCATATGTGAACCTGCCATGCCTTTAAACCACAATGAGTTGGTGTCGTTGATTTTTACCATCGCAGCACGGGCTTCAAAAACGTTCTGATTTATTACGCACGAAACGTGGCGAGTTTTTCTACACCTGGGATAATTTCTGCAAGGGCTGGAGATAAGTTGACAGCCGTTACATACCCCACCTAATGAAAGGGTGTTTTCATTGGCGAAGAGTGGCTGAATTGATCACGTAATTGTGGGTTAAACAAAATAGATTTCCTTAGCCACCGCTAGCACCTAATACGTCACCGTAGAGAAGCCACCACAGGCCACCATCGCATTAAAAGCCGTTTAAATTGTAACGACCTGCCATTAAATCACTCATGTGAACATCAATCGCAGCAAAAGCCTGCTCGGTCAAAAAGCCGCTGCCATTTCAACATGGCTGTTTACCCCTTGTTCGCGCAATACTGCTACTTTTGGTTTCACGCCTTTTGCTGATATAAGGTGCAGCAATATCTTCATTTACATCATAGGTTAAGTAAGCGGATAAAGCCTTTGTTGTCCGTTGCTTTTTCGCTTCAAATTCTTGATCAGCACATTCTGGGTTATCACGTAAGCGTTGCATTTGGTGAGTAAGTTCTGCCCAAATACCGCGTAATTCAGAGCGTTTTTCGCTTAATAGTTTTTTTGCTGCCTCGTGTGATTTCAAAACGATCTTCTGAGCTTACAGAGCCGAGTTCATAAGTTAAACCAAAGCAAGTCATGGGCTTTTTAATACCTCACGCACGGCGCTTAATTCACTTTCTGATAGCTTGAATCACTGCACCTAATTCTTCGTTAAATAATACGGCTAAATCATTGTCGCCTAAGGCGAAATATCCACATCCACGCCACAGTTACCCGCAAATGCCATTTCTGCAAGGGTGGTAATTAACCCACCGTCGGAGCGGTCGTGGTAAGCCAATAATTTACGCTCTGCTACTAATGCTTGCATTGCATTAAAAGTTTTTCAGTTTGGCTACGTTCACCACATCGGCTGGTTTGTCACCTAATTGTTTATACACTTGCGCAAGTGCGGTCGCGCCTAAGCGATTTTTCTTTCGCCTAAAGTCAATCAATAATAAACGGCTTGCGCCTTTGTCTGTGCGTAATTGTGGTGTCACTGTTTTGCGGACATCTTCCACGCGAGCAAAGATGAAATACTAAAGAAAGCGGTGCTGTTACTGATTTTTTTCTCACCATTTTTCTTCCCAAGTGGTTTTCATCGACATAGAGTCTTTACCCACTGGAATGGTAATACTAATGCAGGGGCAAAGTTCTTCACCATGCTTTCACCGCTTCATATAAACCTGCGTCTTCACCACCATGACCCGCTGCAGACATCCAGTTTGCAGACAGTTTTGATACGTTTAATATCGCCAATATTGGTGCCCGCAATGTTGGTAATGGATTCAGCCACCGCTAAACGTGCAGAAGCACCAAAGTCTAATAATGCCACAGGTGCACGCTCGCCCATTGCCATGGCTTCACCGTGATAGCTGTCTAATGATGCGGTTGTAACAGCCACATCAGACACCGGAATTTGCCATGGGCCGACCGATTTGATCGCGTGCCACCATGCCGGTTACAGAACGGTCACCAATGGTGATTAGAACGTTTTTCTGCCACCACCGGTAAACGTAATACACGATGGAAAGCGTCTTTTAAGTGAATATTTTTCTGTTGCAAGCGGTTGATTTTTCAACAGTTTTTGACGAAACCTCGCGCGTCATTTTCGGCGTTTTGCCTAATAACACATTCATCGGTAAATCAATTGGGTTATTGTCAAAATGACTATCATGCACAGGTTAAATGTTTTTCTTCTGTTGCCTCACCAATGACCGCAAATGGCGCACGCTCACGTTCACAAAGTGCGGTAAATAATTTGAGTTTTTCTGGTGCAACCGCTAATACATAACGTTCTTGCGATTCGTTACCAAATTTTCCAATGGCGACATGCCTTTTTTCATCGCAAAGGATGGAACGTAAATCAAATTTACCGCCACGTTCGCCATCGTGTACTAATTCAGGCATGGCGTTGGATAAACCGCCTGCGCCCGACATCGTGAATAAAAGAGGGTGGGTTTTCTTCGCCTAATTGCCAGCAGCGGTCAATCACTTCTTGGCAGCGACGTTCCATTTCTGGGTTTTCACGTTGCACAAAGCAAAATCTAAATCTTCTTTTGATTTACCGCTGTCCATGAAGAAGCTGCGCCCACCGCCTAAGCCGATGTTCATGGCTGGGACCGCCTAATACGATCAATTTCGCACCGACTGGTATTTCGCCTTTTTGAACGTGTTCACACGAATATTACCAATACCACCCGCTAACATAATCGGTTTGTGATAGCCACGCACTTCTTCGCCGTTGAAGCTATTGACTTTCTCTTCATAGGTACGGAAATAGCCTAATAACGCAGGACGACCAAATTCATTGTTAAATGCGGCGCCACCTAATGGGCCTTCAATCATAATATCAAGCGCAGAAGCAATACGGTTTGGTTTGGAAAGTGGATTTTTCCCAAGGTTGTTCAAAGTTTGGAATCACGAGGTTTAGATACGGAGAAACCAGTTAAACCTGCTTTTGGTTTGGCACCACGGCCTGTTGCACCTTCATCACGAATTTCACCGCCCGAACCTGTTGCCGCCCGGGAATGGCGAAATGCGGTTGGGTGGTTATGGGTTTTCCACTTTCATTAAAATATGCGCATCTTCATTGTGGTAGCGATATTGCCCATCTTGATCTGCAAAAGAAACGGTCAACTTTTGAGGCCTTCCATTACCGCAACATTATCTTTATAGGGCTGAAAGCACGAAATCAGGGGTTTTCTCAAAGGTGTTTTTAATCATCTTAAACAGGGATTTATCCTGTTTTTGCCGTCAATAATCCAATCCGCATTAAAAGATTTTTATGACGGCAGTGCTCAGAGATTGGCTTGCGCAAACATATAAAGTTCAATATCGTGCGGATTGCGCCCTAATTGGGTGAAGTTTTCCACCAAATAATCAATTTCATCTTCTGCCAGTGCCAAACCTAATTCTACGTTGGCTGTGACTAAGGCCTCACGTCCGCCTTTTAAAATATCCACGCTTTTAAACGGTTTCGGATCTTGATGACGGAATAAGATCTCTGCATCTTCAGGACGACGCACCACGGTTTCCATCATTCGATCATGTAAAAAGTGCGGTCAATTTTTCTGTTGTTTTTTTCTCATCAAGCGGTTGGCTTAACTCAAAAGTAATACGCCAAACCACGCTCAATGCGCTCCACTTCATTTTAAACCACAGTTATGCGCAATGTCCGTCGCTTTAGAAGACCAAGAAGAAATCGTGCCAACGCGTGGAATCACGATAAAGGTTTCACCTTTAGCATCGTGTTCTGCCAAGGTTGGGCCGTAATGTAACAATGCTTTTAATTTTGCTTCCTGCTCGCTAACAAGCGGTCGATTTAATTCCACAAAAATGCAAATATTCCGCGTAAACCGATTTTCACCGGTAATTGATTTTGTTGGAATTTTTGCATTAAACCTTGAATACGGAATTCAGAAAGGGCGGGTGAGCCACGAAAAGTTTGAAACATACGGGTACCTTTGAGTTGTGTTTGAGATGAAAAATCGCGGGCTATTATAAAGGGAAAAACACCCTAAAACGAAAACGTTTGCGTCAATCATTTTCAATGATTTTTCAGGTAGAGAAAAGCATATAATCATCAAAGCAAATTCAAAAACAATCCAAAAACTAACCGCACTTTGAGGCGTCACTATGATCATCAATGACATCAATTTCAACGATCTCTATCAACAACATCTAAAGGCCTGTAATCACTATAATCTTCCACCGACAAAATGGGATAAAAAGGCCCCTAAAATGGCTGAGAATTTAGTGGGCAAGCCAAGCCGCTATAACGAAACCTTGCTCAAAGCCATGAATGTGCAACCCAATGAAACCGTATTAGATATCGGCTGTGGCCCCAGCACTTTTGTGATTCCTTTAGCCCAACAATGCCAAGCCGTGTATGCTCTCGATTACAGCCAAGGGATGTTAGAGATGGTGCAACAATACAAAAAAGTATCAACTGAATAATATTACCCTTCTACATAAATCATGGTCCAGATAACTGGGATGATGTGCCTCAAGCAGATGTAATACTCGCCTCTCGCTCGACGCTTGTGGATGATTTGGATGATATGATTGAAAAGCTGCAAAGCAAGGCTAAAAAACGCGTCTTTTTAACCTCAGTGACACAACGCCATTTTCTCGATGAAGGCGTATTTGAAGCCATTGGCCGTGATGACGTTGGGCTTTCCCAACATATTTATTTAGTCAATCGTCTCTACCAAAAAGGCATTCACGCGAATGTGAGTTTTATTGAAACCGAATCAGGTTGTTTTCCAAGGCGAAACCTTTGAGGATTTATTAAATTCTGTGGAATTTTTCTCTCAACAATCTCACCGAAAAAGAAAAAAACAAGACTTAGCTCAATTCTATCAACAAAAAAACAAATAAACAATGAACCGATAAAACACGGACAACGTAAATGGGCGTTGATTTGGTGGGAGGTTTAAGAAAAAAAGATGCGGTCATTTTTGACCGCACTTTACTAAGATAGATTAAAGAATCTCTAATAACTTCGCAAAGTCATCAAACACCCAATCTGGATTTGATTCCGCAATTGGGATATTGTAGTTGTATCCGTAAGTTAATCCTACAACCGGGACAACCAGCTGAATGTGCCGCGAGATATCATTTCGAGAATCACCTACAAATAACACTTGGCGAGGGTTCTACGCCAAATTTACCACATAAATAATACAGTGGGCCTGGATGCGGTTTAATCGCAGGTAATGACTGTCCACCAAGCATTTCACTGAATAAATGATCGATGCCAAATGCCGATAATACTGGCTGAACGTGACGAGTTGGTTTATTTGTTACTACGGCTAAGGTATAACCACAAAGCCTTTAAGGTTTCAATGTTTCTTTTACATTTTGGATACAAGCGGCTCACGTACAAAGGTTCTCCGCGTAATACACGTTAAAACGACTCTTTCACTTGCTCCATTTCTACATCTGAAAAGTCTTTTACCTGTTTGCTCTTTTTGCCCATTCTAAAGCTCGAGCAATCAATACAGGTGCCCATTACCAATCCAAGTTAACACTAACTCTTCTGGTGCTTGAGGGTAACTCCAAAAGTCTGCTAAAGCAGAATTCACAGAACAACGCTAAATCTGGCAAAGCTATTCACAAGCGTACCGTCTAAATCAAAAACCGATAACTTTAAATTGAGTCTTCATTCTTACTACCATCTATTTAACTGAAGCTAACTGTGCGCGCATTTGATCAATGATTTGTTTATAATCTGGTTTTACCAAAAATCGCTGAGACCTGCCACAAACATATCGGCACCGGCTGCGGCGATTTCTGCAATAATATCCACTTTTCCCCACCATCAACTTCTAAACGGATATCTAAACCACTTTCATCAATCAGACGACGTGCCTGTTGTAATTTTTCAATGTTGAAGGTAAAGATTGTCCACCAAATCCTGGATTCACGGACATTAACAAAATCACATCCACCTTATCTAATACATAATCCAAAATAACTTAATGGTGTGGCAGGGATTAAACACTAAACCCGCTTTACAGCCGTGATCACGAATGAGCTGTAACGAGCGGTCAATATATTCACTGGCTTCAGGGATGAAATGTAATGTAATCCGCACCCGCTGGCAAAAATCAGGAATAATACGATCGACCGGTTTCACCATTAAATGCACGTCAATGGGTGCCTTAATGCCATAATCACGCAAAAAAGCTTTACACGGCTGGGCCAAAGGTTAAATTTGGCACATAGTGATTATCCATTACATCAAAATGAATCACATCCGCACCGGCATTCAACACGTTTTGCACATCATCACCAAGACGAGCAAGATCTGCAGAAAGGATAGAAGGGCGATTAAATAAGGTTTCATTTGTCATCTCCTAAAGGATAAAAAGTGCTATGTAGTTTACTACGTTAGGCTAAATTTTACCTTGATTATTTACAAGTTTTAGCTGAAAACAAAGAAAAATAACCGCACTTGATTCAATTACCTCAAAGTGCGGTTGGTTTTCAGTTATTTTTGAAATACTATCAATCTATTGAAATAATTCATCGAGATCATAATCTCCTGAATGAGGTACACCCCAAAGGCGTTTGATAGTCAACTTGCTCATCAGTACGGACGGTGAATAATAAATTACGATTTATGTGGTAGGGGATACTCAATAGCATTTCTTTAAAAATTCTCTAATTTGGATTCACCGAAATTCTAGAAGCTAAGATTGACCGAGATATGAAAAAGGCTGCTATAAAGCAGCCTTTAAACTTTAAACTAATGGTTACGATATTTATGAGCAGGGATCTCAATTCGGAATACACCGCCTTGAGGATGATAAATTCGCTTACCTTTTTGGTGATGTAAGGTGTAAATATCACTGTACCTGTTCACCATTGGGTTGGTTTCAAATATCATTGAAGCCTCCTATATTATTCGGAGGGTACATTTATTATTGTAAATTTGCGATAAAACTCAAATTTTATAAACTTAATCCTTGCGAAAATCCACCAAAAGGTAAAAATCCGCCTTTGCTTTTAGGTTAAGAAAAATCAGTAGTACCCTTTAAAACTGATGCTTATCATTAATAAGTACTGCAATACTTTACTAAATTATTCAAAACCCAGTCCTCGTGATTGGGTTTTACATTCCATCAAAATCAAGTTCTAACTGTGCGAAAATACAGAATCCAAGTCTTTCTAATACAATCTCTGCAAATGTATCAGCTTGCCACTCGGCATCTTCATTCTTAGTTGGAGGAATCTTTTGAATGTGCAATATAGCTCTATGTCCTAAAAATAAATGTCCAAGTTCATGGAAAATAATAAACAATGAAGTCCTATCTCCCCAGCAAGCTAAATCGTCAAGTGGTTTTCAGGGAATTGTGATCGTAAATGTATTTGGATCAAAATGCCCTCGAGTGAGATTTTTGTTGACTTCTCCCATTCTTCGTCAGATTTTACCGACAGATTAATGATAAAATTACTCCTTTCCTCAATTTGCTGAAAAATCTTTTCACATTTCTTGCGAGCTCGTTTATTAAGCTCAAATTCATTACAAAAATTTACAGCAATGGAGCAACCTCTACCCTCTTGCATAGGATGCACTCTATTTCCGCATAATTCGTATGTACTCATTTAATCTCCTTTTTCATGATTGATACGAGTTAATAATTCCGATATTTGAGCTAATTCTTGAGCGGTATGAGCGCGGGATTAGCAAATCCTGCCAAGCATTTTATGATTTTCTGATAAGCCTTCAATCGGTACATTTTGGTTTTGATACATCAGCTAATTTGTTTGCAAATGATTAGTACAATCCCTTTTCTTTTTAAAAATGAGCTATATCAGTGACCCATTTTTAGAATTTCTTACTACCTGTTTCCAGCCCGCTCAAATATGCCGGGGTAGTATTTAATACCTGAGACATTGTAACAAGTTTCGCCGGCATCAATTCTAGCCTTACGAACAGTCTTGCCAAATTCTGTAAGTGCCATAAAGTGTATTCTCCTAGTTAGTGGTTAAATTGCTCTACTTGAGTGATATTCTGAATAATACCTTATGATAAAAATAATTCCAACCATTTTGGTTAAATTATTTTACGATAAAACGCCCTTTCGGGCGTTCTCATATTCCTGGATAGATAAATTCGGTATTTATTTTAGTGGTTTAATCAATGATTTCCCAACGGTTTGTGAGATTGACCATCGATTTTTACCTTTTTCACGTTAGTGATGTAATCGATCATCATATTTTGGATAGTGCCCTTTTTCACGACCCATTGCCGCTAGATTCCCCAAAAGTACTGGGATTTGTTGGCCTTCCCAAATACCACCTTTTACCGTTTAATTGAGCGAAACGTATGAGTTCATGCCCACTCAATTTCATATCATCAGTTACCGGTTTGCCGTCAGCAGGTTAAACCAACGATTTTTGCTACCTTGTGGATTACGTCAGTCAATTTTTGTATGTTACGCCACCGAAAAATGTCGTAAAGTCACATATTTTGATTTTTACGTTCCGCATTATAACGATGTTCGGTGTCACCTGGTTCGGATGAGTGTCGAAGTGGTTTGCGAACCATTCCATATGTTCTCGGTTGTTTACCGGTCATTTTCATGGCAGTTTACATCGCCACCTGCATAACGATAGTTAAGATGATGTCTCTTGATATTGCCTTTATCAGACGTGCTTTTGGTCGAAGAAAGTCACCACATCTGCCGCTGTAATGTTGTTCAGCATCATTAATAAATGAAGATAAACCAGTATCTTTTGAGAATGCAGCAGATCACCATGTTTGGTCTCTTGTGGCACCATTTCGTTTTCAGTTTTGACAATCACCACATTGTTTAATTCACGTAATTTCTCGTGGTAAGGTTTATAGATTTCCACAATTTTTCTTATCTGCTTCCAAGTTCTTTTAACTGGAACGGTTTTAGATTCTTTTCTTCACTAATTTCACTTCTTTTTATCGTTGATATCAAAAGGAGATCCACTTCGAATACCACGTACCGTAACGGTGTGGTTCAGTGATGATGTATTTTTCAATGGTTTCACTTGGTACATCTTTGTGCATGTGACCTGCGATAACTACATCAATGCCATCTGCTGCATTGATCACATCACGCATACCGGTATCAGGAATCTTGTTTTCATTACTCGATACCCATGTGGGCAATCACAATAATCGCATCAACACCTTTTCGCTTTTAACTTCTCAACTGTGTCACGTGCTTCTTCAGTTGGTGAAGTAAATTTCATGTCTTTTAAAGTTGCCCGTGTCTTCTTCAAATTTTTGCTGACATTGGAGTGCTTAAACCGATAATCCCTAGTCGCCATCTTTTTCGATGATGGTTGTCGCATCGATATAACGTTTGTCATTTTTCTTATGATAGAAAGTTTGCGGTTAGTCGCTGATATCTTTTAGAATTTCATCCTAATGCTTTCATCCCAAGGTTAAACTCGTGGTTACCCAGTACGAAAAATATCGTATTTCATTCGTTTAATACTTTTCGAATTGATCTTTGTAATATTTGTTTTATCTTTTGCGAACACATCATTTTGGTTATCTTGGATCGCATCCGCATCCACTAACCTACGTTTTTGTTGTTTTTACCACATCTTTCACATAAGTTTGATGCATAAGAACCAGATTTGTCCTCTACGTCTGCACCATAGCTCCAAGGCTACGATAGCGTGACATGTGAGGTGCCTAATAATTTAATATTCACTTCTTGTGCCATTGCTGTGCTAACAGAAAGCTGCAAACAATGGTAAAGTAATTTTCTAGAATTTCCTTTAAAAGTTGCACAAAGTGCGGTTAAAAATGCCGGAGAATTATAGCGGTGAATCGTTGCTTACATAATTTTGTGAAGAAAATAAAATTCGTGAGCGATCACGTGCGTTTGAGATTAATGCCCTGTCTGAGAAAACAAGTTAGTCACTAAAACACCACTGATAATCAACGCCATTGCCTGTCAGCCCTGCGTATCAATTTTCACAGCCAAATGCGAAAGTATGCCTGACCATAGCGGTCAGAACAACCACCAACACTCGACCAATGGCGTAAAGCAAGCCCACGAAGGTGTTCGGGAAAACACTGGAAGTCATAAAAACAGGAAATGGCATATAGCGCCTTAATGAACCAACGGTGGGTAAAGAGTTTGGTAAACCATCGCGACTTTGCAATAAATTTCGTTGCCACAATTTCAAGACAAATAAAGTAGCGGTAATATCGAAAGTGGCATATCAATCAAAACGTAAACGTGAAAACACCATTCTACCTTAACGGATGGATGTGACGATTTGCGACCGCCATGACACTGCCATAACAGAATGCCGTTTGTTTCAAAGAAATAACGATTAGAAGGCTATAAACTCAGTATGTGGATTGGGTTCATTTTCCGAGAGAAACAAAACGATGTTTGGGGCAGCTCTAAATTGAACTACGCCCCTGGTATTAGAATGGCGGAATGGACGGGACTCGAACCCGACCCCCTGCGAGACAGGCAGGTGGTCTCAACCAGCTGAACTACCAC
>BNJU01004668.1_pt1 | contig 69931 bp, 74 predicted proteins | sample 8539281 | NCBI WGS metagenome assembly BNJU01 (sample SAMD00202456, study PRJDB9452) | human saliva metagenome | isolation source: human saliva | place: Japan | reverse complement strand
TCGTCGCACTCGGTACGCCCCTGCTGGTGGCCGTCATTGCCGCACGCATTATCTCGGCGCTGGCGAACTTCAGCGTGAACCGGCTAATGATGCGTGACGGGGCGGCCCGGCCCTCACCCGGGAACTCGCTGATGCGGTACGCAACGCTGGCGGTGGGCATCCTCGCGGCAAACGCGGCCCTGCTGGAGGCGCTCATGACCCTTGGGGCGCACCTGGTGGCTGCCAAAGTACTCACCGAGGCGGTGCTGATTCCCGTGAGCTTCGCGGTGCAACGCCGCTGGGTGTTCCTGCCCGCCCGCACGCCCCAGCGTGAAGAGCACACCGCGCCCGAGCTGCAGCTGAGCAAGCTCAGCGGTGCATCCGCCGAAGAAGAATATACGGGCAGGCGCTACTAGATTTTCAGGTGCACAGCGTGCGCGGGGTACCCGAACATTGCTACTCATCCACTCTACTCGCGGGTGGCCCCGGGCAGGCTGGCACGAAACCCACCAGCTCAGGAGGTGATGCGTATACGGTGAACAGCACCGGGAGCGATACGCTCGCTGGAGAACTTCATAGGGTATACAAACACATGCACGCGGTGTTCCCACGGCCCCGGAAGGGGGAGCGGGAACACCGCGTGCTCTGCTGCGCCCGCTACACAACGGGCAGTAAATAATTATGCGTACTGGCCGAAGAGGCGCACCGCGCCGCCATTGACGCCTTTAGCGCCCTGCACATAGTCGGGGCTGTCGGTATCGGGCTCGGTGGCGGCCACCACATCGCCCATGACCCAGGCGGGAACACCCCGGTCGTTGAGGCGGCGTGCGGCGGCCTCGGCAACTGACGGGTCAACAATAGCGACCATACCCACACCCAGGTTCAGGGTGCGTTCCAAATCGGGCAGCGGCACGTTGCCGAGCGAACCGATCAGCGAGAAAATTGCCGGAATCTGCCAGCTGGAGCGGTCCACGCGGGCCTCCAAGCCCTGCGGCAGCACGCGCGCCAGGTTCGCTGCTAAACCGCCGCCGGTCACGTGTGAGAACCCGCGAATACCGGTGCCGGTCTGCCCGTCGGGGCCATTGACGGGGAATGCCTGCGCCAGATCCAAACAGTCCGCGGTGTACACGCGGGTGGGTTCCAGCAGTTCCTCACCCAGGGTGCGCCCCAGCTCGTCTACCTGACGTTCCAGGCCCCACCCCGCAACATTAATAACTTTACGAACCAGTGAATAACCATTTGAGTGGATGCCGGAAGAAGCCATACCAATGAGCACATCGCCCTCACGTACCCGTTCAGGGCCCAGCAGCTCGTCAGCCTCAACCACGCCCGTGGCGGCACCGGCAACATCGTACTCATTCGCGGCCAGCAAACCCGGATGCTCAGCCGTCTCGCCACCCACCAGGGCCGTACCCGCCGCAGAACACGCCCCCGCAATACCGCGCACAATATCGGCAATACGCTCAGGAACCACCTTGCCCGTGGCAATATAGTCGGTCATAAACAGCGGCTTCGCACCGCACACCACAATATCGTCCACGACCATACCCACCAGGTCATAACCGATCGTGTCATGCACATCAAGCGCCTGCGCAATAGCAACCTTCGTACCCACCCCGTCCGTGGAGGTCGCCAAGTACGGGCGGCGGTACTTCACCAGCTGCGAGGCATCATACAGGCCCGCGAACCCGCCCACGCCACCTACCACGGCGGAGGAGTGGGTGGCGCGAATCGCGTCTTTCATGAGCTCAACGGCGCGGTCGCCCGCCTCAACATCAACGCCCGCACTGGCGTAGGTGACGGCGGCGGTATTCTCAGTCATTCGGGTTAGTCCTTATCGGTAGCAGTTTTCGTGGCGGATGCCGGAACAAGATCATCGTCGGTCAGCAGGGCCTCAAGGTCCGCATCGGGCCCCGGGTTGCACATCCCACCGGCTGGTGCGTGCTGACCCGGTGCAGGCTCACCCCCGCCCGCAGGTGCCGCTGGCAGCGGGCTGCTCTCAAACTTGTGCTCCAGTGAATCAGTGCCTGCGCGGGTCTCAATCGACACGGCCTCAGCGTGCTCGGGCTTAGTGGGGACGGGGCGCTCAACCGTCACCTCAGCAGCCATACCAGACAGCGGCCCGCCCTTACTCTCTGAGGCGTCGAACAGGGACTTGCCGCGCCGTTCCTCGGCGGGAAGCTCAATCGGGTAGTTGCCGGTGAAGCACGCCGTGCACATGTTCCTCGTGGGCTGCTCGGTGGCGGCCATCATGCCATCCTGCGAAATGAAACCAAGCGAATCCGCCCCCAGGGACGCGGCAATCTCGTTGACCGAAAGCCCGTTCGCAATCAGCTCTGCGCGGGAGGCGAAATCAATACCGTAGAAGCAAGGCCATTTCACCGGCGGGGACGAGATACGCACATGCACCTCTTTCGCACCCGCCTCACGGAGCATCCGCACCAGGGCGCGCTGGGTGTTGCCGCGCACAATCGAATCATCAATCACGATCAGGCGTTTGCCCGCCACCACAGACTTGAGCGGGTTCAGCTTGAGCCGAATACCCAGCTGGCGGATAGTCTGCGAGGGCTGGATGAAGGTGCGCCCCACATAGGCGTTCTTCACCAGGCCATTGCCGAAGGGGATGCCGGACTGCTCCGCGTAACCGATCGCGGCGGGCACACCGGACTCGGGGGTGGGCATCACCAGGTCAGCCTCGACCGGGTGCTCACGCGCCAGCTGCCGCCCCATCTCCACACGGGACTCATACACTGAACGCCCCGAAATGGTCGTATCAGGCCGGGCCAGGTACACAAACTCAAACACGCACCCGGCGGGCTGGGCGGGTGCAAACCGCTGCGACCGCAGCCCGTCCTCATCAATGATGATAAGCTCGCCCGGCTCTACCTCACGCACGAAAGAAGCACCCACAATATCGAGCGCCGCCGTCTCGGAGGCCACCACCCAGCCCCGCTCCAGACGCCCCAGCACCAGCGGCCGCACACCCTGCGGGTCACGGGCCGCGTACAGGGTGGTTTCGTCCATGAACGTGAGGCAGAACGCCCCGCGCAGGGTGGGCAGCAGATCAAGCACCGCCTCCTCCAGTGAGGCAAAATCGTGCTCAGCTAAGAGCGCGGTCACCAGGGCAGTATCGGTGGTGTTGCCCTGCGCCAGCTCGCCAAACGCCGGAGGTTTACCGCCGTTCTTCGCCAGCAGACGGTCGTAGAGGTCAGCCGAGTTCGTGAGGTTGCCGTTGTGTGCTAGGCAGAGCGTGCCGTGCGGGGTGGTGCCCAGCGTGGGCTGCGCATTCGCCCAGTGGGATGCACCCGTGGTGGAGTAGCGCGCGTGGCCGATAGCGTGATCGCCGGGCATGGAGCTGAGCGTTGCCTCGTCAAAGACCTGGGAGACCAGCCCCATATCCTTATACACGCTAATGCGTTTGCCGTTGCTGGTTGCTATACCGGCTGATTCCTGGCCGCGGTGCTGAATCGCGTACAGGCCGTAGTAGGTGAGCTTTGCCACGTCTTCACCGGGTGCCCAGACGCCAAATACGCCGCAGGCGTCCTTGGGTCCATGATCAACCGGATCCAGATCGTGAGTGAGTTTTCCGTCGGGGCGAATCAATTCACTTCTTTTCGACGTCGGGACTGTGGGAACGCCTTAACCAGCCTTCGCGTGTGATGCTGAAAATTGCCAGATTAAGACGCACAACCAGTCTACCCCCTCCAACAGAAAAAAGTGGTGCGGCATACGAATATTTCTCACAGGCTGGCTGTTTTTAGTCTTCAGGCTCGACGCGGGCAATGCGGGCTTTTTTCACCGACCGTCGGTCAAGCCACAGCCCCAAAAGCGCCCCCAGGGCCGTACCCACGGCACCAAAAATAACGGCGATCACCCCGAATACCGCCTCGAACGTGTAGAGGGATTACCCGGGCCGAACCACACCGAAACAAACGCCACAATAAGCCCCACGACCAGGCCCAGAATCATAAACGCCGGAATGGACGGGGCACGGCGGATACGCACCTGCGAGTACTCGACCTCGGTCTCGGGGGATGCTTCAGGCTCGGGGGAATGCCCCGAAGAATCAGGGTGGGAATCAGAAGGTGTGTGTGCGCTACTCATATCTTCAAGTCTAACTTTTGGGATGTGCCCTGCCTAGCGGCTCCCTCAACGGCGGGAGTTCAAAAACGCAGCTTAAGGCGTATTACCTGCCCCTAAGGCGTGGGCGATACACCATAAGCTGCGTTATTCAGGCAGCTGGTGCCTAGAATCCGGCGCCTAGAATAACGGGAAATAGCGGGAAATATCAGACCGCTCACCGCTTGCGCTCAGCTGGGCTGACCCCAACGCATCAGCCCACCCCAGCGCCCCAAGCGTGAGCGCGCACCACACGAAAGCGGATGCCTCAACCACACTCGGCGGGGTGCCGCGCGTATGCCGCGGGCCAGCCACGCACTGGGTCACCCCAAACGGGGGCACCCGCACCTCAACACTATTGCCGGGGGCTAAAGTGCCTAGCTCCTCCAGGCTGTACCGCACGGCGGTGGCGCGCACCCCACGCGGCAGGGACGCGAACAACCGTTCCATCTCTTCCCGGTTCTGCCCGCCCGTCAGCGGTGTGCCCGCCTCAAAAACGCCGCGTACAGTGGCCAGTGCAGCCGCCCCGTCAGCCTCCGACACCCTGCGCCGTATCGCCACTAACGCCTGCCTTTCTTACCGTTCCTGCGACCCTTGAGCGCATGACGCACGGGCCTGCCGTTGACGCCCCGACCGGGTGCGGCCCCCGCAGAACCGCCAGCGGCCCCGGATGCTTGGGCGCCGGATGCCTCCTTGCCGGTGGCTGTGCTGTCGGCTCCTTCTGGCTCACCCGGTGTTTTCTCACGCTGCGTTGTCTCTTCGTGTGCTTTTTCCTCATGCATCGTGGGGCAGGCCCCGTCTGAGCCGTGCCGTGCCGCCACCGCGGGCGCCACCCCAGCCAGTACCGCCGCAAGATCCGTGCCAGGCACCAGCTCCCCCACAGTACGCGGCTGCCCGTCTTCAACACCGCCGGTAATGGGGCGAAGCACCGCAGTCAGCAGGCTATCCACCGTCGTCTGCGTCAAAAACCCTGCCGCCTGCAGCGCCCGCAGCGCCACCAGGTGCGTGGCGCGGGATGACCCGTCAGAAATCTTCACCACGGCGCTCGCCCCCGAGCGCAGGCCAATGCACAGCATCCCTCCGCGCCGCTTTTTCACCACAGCGTCCAGCCGCTCGCTCACCACCGTGTCGGGGGAGTCTGGGCCCTGAATCAGTTCGGGGTAGTCCACCATCGCGGTTGCTACGGTTGAGGCGCGCGCATCCGCCTCCATATTGCGGATCGCCGTGCCCAGGGTTGCGTAGGCGCGGGCCAAACCCACCGGTGATAACGCGAACACGGGCGCGCCGCACCCGTCGACGCTGGCGTGCGCAACCTGCTCGCCGGTGAACGCCTCCACCTCTTCAACGATCATGCGCTGCAGCGGGTGCTGGGGGTCAAGATAAGCGTCGATGCTCCACAGCGCCGCATCCGGCTCAAGCTCGCCGCGTTCACTTTTGGCCGCGCACGCCCACAAGAACGCGGCGTGTTTGCCGGAGCACTCAAACGCGAGCGGTGTTTTTGCCAGCCCCGCCTGGAGCATGGTGGCGCGCGTGCCCGAGTCGGCGGGGTACACGGCGGGGCACTGGAGCGCGTCGGCGCTGAGCCCGGCTGCCGCCAGCGCCTCCTGTACCGCGCGCATCTGCTCGAAAGTGCCCCGGTGCGATGCGCACGCGATCGCCACCTGCGCCCCGCGCAGCGGCGCCCCGGCTTTGAGCGCCCCAATGGCCTGGAACGGTTTGAGAGTGGAGCGCGCGAAGATGGGGCGGTGGGCGTCTCCGAGGGCGAGGATAACATCGCCGCCGGGGGAGAGCACCACCACGGTGCCGCGGTGGCGGGATTCGATCATGCCGCCGCGGGTGGCAACCGCCAGCTCGGCGTCGCGTACGGGGGTGGCGGCCTCTGCGATGTGTGCGCTATTCATACACCCTATTAAAAGGGTTTTGCGGGCTTCAGTGCGCATTATTCGCCTCGGGCGTGGCGCGGGGAGCTTGAGTTGGATGGATGTGCGGCTACATGAGCGCGGTGATGGCAGCCGTACCGCCAAAAATAATGCCGGGCGCATTCGCAATCACGATGGGCCAGTCTTTCTTCTCGCGCCAGATACCGTATGCCACCCACAGCGTGCAGTTAATGCCGGCAACGAGCGGCTGAATCCAGTCGCCCTTATGGCCGTTGATATTGCCGATAATTTGCGGGAAGTAGAAGACGTACATACGCGGCGCTTCTAGGGTGTCTGAGAGGCTACTCCCGGTACACTGGTAGAACAGTAGAACGCGGCGGAGGCATCATGTCCGAAGACCCTGCAGCCCTTGGGGACAACCCTCACTCTAAACGATCCCGTCACCGTGGGTAAGTACCCCAAAATATACTTGCCGGCGAAGTTTCGGCTTCTGATCACCGGTATCGCTCTGATACCTGTGGTCATGGTTGCGTGGCTGAACCCTGGGCGGTATGACCTCATCATGATCGCCTTGCTGATTACCGTTATCACAGCTTCGCTAGCGAATGCATACCAACGATTACGTGTCACTCATGAAGGCTTTATTCTGCTGTACATGCCACTGTTTCGGCGGCGTATTGCTTGGGACGAGGTTACAGATATACAAGTACTCCCCGAATACGATGTGGTGCATGAAACTGTAGGCATCGGGCTGCGTTTAGCACCCGGTACCGGTTTGATATTCGGTAACCTGCGGCGCGGACCGGCACTGAAAATCCAGGCACGCGTTAAAGGCCGCGAGAAAACCTATATTTTCATCTTCCCACCCGCAGAGCAGAAAGCATATGAGACGTTTGTGGGTGAGGTCCGCTACCGCACCTCTTGGGGCAGCTAACCTACGAACGCGGGGAACCCACAACACACGGAAAACAGCTGAACGGTTCAAAGACACTATTCGGCGGGCAAAACATTACACGATAAAAACGTTACAGGGGCAGAGGGTCACTAGGTAAAGCACAGTCATGGGGTGTTACAAACCCCGCCCGTGCCGCATCCGACACGGTACCCTTATGTACATGAAGGTTTTGGTACTGGGCCCCGGCGGCCGCGAACACGCAATTATCCGTGCGCTTGCGCGCGATCCACAGGTGACCGAAGTTCACAGCGCACCCGGCAACGCGGGCATCGCTCAGGACGTTCCGGTACACTCCATCGACGCCAATAACCCCGAGCAGGCCGTTGCGCTCGCCCGCGAGCTCGCCGCAGACCTGGTGGTTATTGGCCCTGAGGCACCTCTAGTCGCCGGTGTTTCCGATGCCCTGCGCGAGGCAGGCTTCGCGGTCTTCGGACCCTCTGCGGCTGCGGCACAGCTTGAGGGGTCCAAGGCATTCGCCAAACAGGTGATGGAGGAGGCAAACGTGCCGACCGCCCGCGCCTTCGTCGCCACAACCGAAACCGAAGCGGCGCAAGCCCTTGACGAATTCGGCGCCCCCTATGTGGTGAAAGACGACGGGCTCGCCGCGGGTAAAGGCGTGGTTGTCACCGAGAACCGGGATGCCGCCTTTAGAACATGCGAACGCCTGCTTTGCCGCCGGCGGTTCCGTGGTGATCGAAGAATTCTTGGACGGTCCCGAAGTATCGCTCTTCGTCATCAGCGACGGAAAGAATGTGCTCCCGCTGTCTCCTGCGCAGGATTTCAAGCGCATCTTTGACAACGATGAGGGCCCAAACACCGGCGGGATGGGCGCCTACACTCCGCTTGACTGGCTGCCCGCAGGATTTGTGGACGAAGTGATCGGAAAGATCGCCCGCCCCACCATCACGCGCATGGCAGAACGCGGCACCCCGTTCGTGGGCGTGCTCTTCTGCGGGCTCGCCGTTACCAGCCGCGGCGTGCGCGTCATCGAATTCAACGCTCGCTTTGGCGACCCCGAAACCCAGGCGGTGCTGGCACGCCTGCGCACCCCGCTCGGGCAGCTGCTCCTTGCGGCATCCCGCGGCGAGATCGCCGAAGACACCCGCCTGGAATGGGACCCCCGCACCGCCGTGGACGTGGTCATGGCGGCAGAAAACTACCCGGGAACCCCGCGTAAGGGCGATGCGATCGCGGGGCTTGAGAACGCATCCAACGTGCCCGGTGTGCATGTGGTGCATGCCGGAACCGCCGTCGCGGGCGAAGAGATTGTGACGGCGGGCGGTCGCGTGCTCGCCGTCGTCGCCCTGGGTGATACCCTTGCCCAGGCTCGCGATGCCGCCTACGAGGGGGTACATGCTATCACTTGGGAAGGCGCACAATACCGCACCGATATTGCTCTGAAAGCGGTGCAGGAGGCGATTACCGTGCCCGAACTCCGCGGCTAACGCGGCGGGGGCATCCGCGGTATCTGGTGCGGCATCCTACTTGGTGCTCCCGACCGGGCGCTACCCCGCCCGTCAGAAGGTGACCGGCAACGCACCCAAACGCCGGTCACCTCATTCTTTTAAGAGTGCCACCTCACCCTCAGAACCCGTGAGGGCGTACTATTGCACGCCGGGGCATCATATCGGGTATGTTAAAAAGTACACAGCTCTTCAACCACCGCAGAACACATCTCAGGAGATGCCCATGACCTCCCGCACCGCCCCCATTGAGATTCCAGGTTGGACTCACGTCTACTCCGGTAAAGTCCGTGACCTGTATGTTCCCGAAGAAAGCCGTTACGACGCTGCCGGGCTAACTATCAGCGACGACGCTGAGGTACGCGCAGGCTCCGTCATGGTGGTCGCCTCCGACCGCATTAGTGCTTTCGATAAGATCCTTCCCACCGAAATCCCCGACAAAGGCGCGGTGCTGACGCAGCTTTCCCTATGGTGGTTTAAACAGCTGGGGGACGTGCCAAACCACGTGCTTTCCACGGACGTGCCGGACGAAGTGGCGGGGCGAGCCATGATCTGCAAGTCACTGAACATGTTCCCGGTGGAGTGCATTGCCCGCGGGTACCTGACAGGGGTCGGGGCTGGAGACATACCGTGAGAACGGCACCATTGCGGGGATTGAGCTTCCCGCTGGGCTGGTGAACGGCTCCCGACTGCAGCCGCCAATCTTCACCCCCACCGGCAAGGCTGAGGTTGGGTGAACATGATGAGATGGTCACCCGCCAAGAACTGTGGGAAGAAGTGGGGGAGGCCGTGGCTGAGCGGCTTGAAGAGCTGACCCTGTACATTTACACCACCGCCGAAAAGATCGCCCGCGAGCAGGGCATTATCTTGCGGATACCAAAGTTGAGTTCGGCACCGACTCATACCGCGGCGAAATCACCCTCGGCGATGAGCTGCTCACCCCCGACTCCTCACGGTTCTGGGACGCGAGCGAGTATGAGCCAGGCAAATCCCAGCCGAGCTTCGATAAACAGTATGTGCGCGACTGGCTGCGCTCGCCGGAGGCAGGCTGGGACGGCTCCGATAATGTGCCTCACCTGCCCGAGGCTGTGGTGGAGAAAACCCGCGCCCGCTACATTGAAGCCTACGAGCGGCTAACCGGCACGAAGTTTTAGTCTTTCCCCATATTGAGACACCCTTCCGGTGGTGGACCATGCGCCCCACCGCGGAGGGTGTCTTTTTCAGAATATAACCAAAATAAGGCGATATTTAGGAAAAATTTTCCCAGAAAAGCCTTTATTTTGCTAGTATGGGTATATGCTTCTTGAATTCTCGGTTGAAAACTATGAATGTTTCAGGGATGAAGCATACCTGTCGATGGTGCTTCCCTCCCTCAAAACGCAGGTACCGAAAAATGGGCAGACTTGGGAGGAGACCACGAGCCGAGTGGCTGCTATTTTTGGGGCGAATGCATCGGGCAAAAGCACCATTATTCGTGCTCTCGTCAGCTTGAATCGGGCTATTCGTAGGCCCGGCGAGCGCCTGTACTACCCCTATCTGCTTCAAAACCCGCCTGAACCGCAGACCACCTATACGCTGAGTTTCACGCACGAGCAGGTGCGCTATGACTACCGGGTACAGGCAGATAAACGTGGTGCTATAGCCCTTGAGACCATGCACGCCTACCCAAAAGGTACAGCACGGTTACTCTTTGAACGCCGCACCCAAGAGGACTCCACGGTTACCGTAAAGGCTGGGCCCTCGCTGAAAGGCGCCACCCGTGAAGTCAATAAAATTACGCAGCCAGATCAGCTGTTTTTAGCGGTTGCACGGCAATATGGGCACGAGAGCCTTGCCCCTCTGGTACGTGCCCTTGACGCGAGTATTCACTTTGTACGCGATATGTCATCGCGCCGAGAAAACATCATACAAATTACGTTCCATATGATCAGCACCGTTTGGTCGCGTTACTTGAGCGTTCTGGCGCGTGTGGCTGACACTGGAATTGCCCGTCTTGAAATAGATCGTAAAGAACTTCCGGAGGATTTATCGAAGACATTAGCGAAAGCTATTGATGAATATGGCCCAAGGGAAGTATTCAAAGGGATTTTCCCTGTTCTTTATAGTGAAGAAGAGCTTCTAGATGTTGCACGTGCGATTTCTGTATACCATCGTGGAGCGAATACAGAAGAGGCACGGTTGGGTCTTAATGCACAGAGTGACGGTACTCTCGGCTGGCTTGCTCTCGTTAGTCAGGCGGTAGGTGCTCTTCAACAAGGAGGCATGTTGGTGGTGGATGAACTGGACTCCAGCTTGCACCCCACTTTGGCGGCTGAGCTAGTGAGTATGTTCAAAAATCCTGACGTGAATAAAAGCGGGGCGCAGCTGATTTTTAACTCGCATGATGCAACACTGTTAGGAAATATCCCCATGCGATTGCTCGATTCTCCTGAAATATGGTTCACCGAGAAAAATGACGAAGGCGCGAGCGAAATTTTTTCCTTGGAAGAGTTTGATACCCGTCCCAAGAGCAATATTCAGAAACAGTATCTCACCGGTGCTTTCGGAGCTATACCCACCACATACATGTCTGAGTTACGTGCTCTCTTAGAGGCGGAACAATGAGCCCTCGCGCTAAGAGCACCAAGAAACGCAGCACAAAGACCACTGTTTTAGTTGTGACCAATGGGGAAGTTACAGAGCTTAGCTACCTTGAATGGTTACGCGATAAGGTCAACGGGCCGCACGAGAAATACTCAGTAACGGTCAAAGATATTCCGGGGGATCCTTCACGGGTTCTCTCAAAAGTACCAACCAAAAACTATGATCACGTGTGGCTCGTGGTAGATCAGGACGACCACAGCAGTAAAAAGATGCAGAGTTTTATCAAAGACTGTCAGCGCAAAAAGATAACTGCTGTTGTGAGCGTACCGTGCTTTGAAGTGTGGCTTAACGCACATTATGCACGAGTCAAAAACTACCAAAACCAGAAGGAAGCACAACAGCACTATCGTCAGTTATCGGGAGTCTCGGAGAAAGATGAGAAAACTATTCCTCAAAATTTTCCTTATGACAATTACGAGCAGGCATGTGCTAATGCTCATCTGGCAGGTAAATATGAGAATCCCAGACCGAACGTATTAGCCAAATCCCCAGCCACACCTATGCCTTTCCTCCTATCCGCCCTTGGGCTGATAGAAAAGTCAAAAGCCCAAGGGTAAAAGTTTTAGCTCACCGAAACAATACGCCGGGTGGCTTCCGCTTTTATAAAGAATAGGTACAGTGGTTTTAAGACAATGAGGTGCGTACCCTCAACGTACGATAGTGAGGAGGGTAGCCACGGTGGCTACCGGTGAACATCGTCAAAGGAACAGTAGGACTATGCGAACAGGTAAACGCTCACTGCTGGCGGCTGCCGCGCTCATGCTGGCTTTGAGCGGGTGCGGCGGGATAGATAGCGGGCAGGCGGGTGCCACACAGCAGGAGGGAACCTCAGGGGATGAGCAGGCTGTGCTTGAGTACCTGAGTGGCCCCGCAGAGATTAATACGGCGCTTCAGAAGGCGGGCGCGCAGTGCATGCGTGAGTCCGGTTTCACCTCTGGCGGGTGGGAGGCGCGGCTGCGGGCGCATGAGAGTATTTCCGAAATCAGTGGCCGTTTCGAGAGTGAGGAAGACGCGAAGTTCCGCGGCTACTCCACCACCCTGTGGATCCCCGAAACTTACCCGACCCTCAGCTACCTCTCGTCGGCGCAGCGGCAGGCCATGTACGGTTCCCGCCCGCAGCTGGATTCCAGGAACCTGCGCCCGCAAAAGTACGACTGGGGCAAATCGACGGCCCCCTCCGCCCCGAATCTGTTCACCCCCATTGCGGTCACCGCTGACCCGGCTGAGTACGGGTGCAAAGGTATAGCCATCCAGAAAGTATTCGGTTCCTTAGAGAACTACGCCACCTATGAGGCACTGTACCCCGAGCTGAGGCAGCTGGGCGCGCGTTCAGCCGAGGCGGCCCGCAAAGTGCACGATGAGAACCGGGGCGCCTACCAGCAGTGCCTGGAGGACGCTGGTTTAATAATGTGGGCGCGCCGCCGCTGGTGGCTGAGCGGGCTGAGGCGATCGCCGGGCTGTACCGGGGTGAAGGTGTTCTCACCAATGCGAAAGAGCAGCAGCTGGCCGCCGCGGACTACGCGTGCGATAAGAAGCTGCACTATTTCGAGAAGCTTGACCAGGCGGTGCTATCAGCTAACCGCGAGTGGGTGCAGCAGAATGCAGGGCGTATCCAGCAGGTGAAGCGGATACGGGATGAGGCCACCGCTCGCGCTAAAACCATGTAAAACCGTTCCGGGGCTGTGCACCGGGTATGGCCGGGCGTGTGGCGTTGCGGAGGCGTCGGCGTGGGTTAGAATGGGTGATGCTCGGGTGGCAGACGGGCAATACAGCACAAGACCGTGTACGCCGTGTATCCCAGTCGTGTGGCTGCGGGCCCCGCCCACCTGCGGAGGTGACGGGCAGCAGCATATTGGGCGCGGCGTGCGGTGACGGAAAGAACCTACCAGGGAGAAGAATGTCCACACCCACCAATGAGGCGCGCCCCGATACCACGAACGTACCCGTCCCTTGGGCGGGTAAACGCCGCTATTTCGACCTGCTGCTGGGCGCATCCTGCGTGATTCTGATTATTTCGAATATTGCGGCCACGAAGAGTATTGAGTTCGGGCCGCTGCCGTTCGAGTTCCCGCCGTTCACGAACGGCAACTTCATTCCCAGTGACGGCGGTTTCTTCCTGTACCCGCTGGCCTATGTGCTCGGTGATGTGCTCTCTGAGGTGTACGGGTTTAAGCGCGCTCGCCGGGCTATTATCGCCTCGTTTGTGGCGGCGGCGTTCGCTGCTGGGTGCTTCCTGCTGACCGTCGCCCTGCCGCCCGCCAGCTACTATGCGAACCAAGAGGCGTTCGCCATTATTCTTGGTCCCGTATGGCAGATTTTTGCCGGGTCGCTGCTGGGGTATTTGACGGGTCAGCTTCTGAACGCGTGGGTGATGGTCGCCATGAAGAAGGCCACCTCCGGACGGTTCATGTGGGCGCGTATGATCGCCTCAACCCTTGTGGGTGAGTTGGCGGACACTATTATTTTCTGTGCGATTGCTTCGCCTATTCTGGGGATTACCACCCTGGATCAGTTCATTAGCTACACCCTGGTCGGGTACGTGTATAAGTGTTTGGTTGAGATTGTGCTTATGCCTATCAGCTACCCGGTGATTGGCTGGTTCAAACGCCACGAAGTCGAGTACAAGAGCTAAAACGTCATGCGGGGCGCCTAGCATATGGCGGGGTGGAGGATCGCGTGTTCTCCACCCCGGCTGCTTTTAAAATTCTGTACCGCCAAAGAGGCCCTGCTGCGGGGCGGCTGCGCCAGGCAGCAGGCCGAAGCCCCCACCCCATGTTTCACATATTGAGATTTTAGGGGTCGGATGCGTGAAAACCCCACCCAAAACCCGGTAAACCCGCCTGTGCCCCTGCCAGCGGGTTTGCGCCTGCCCCCGCAGAGAGTAATAGTTATTCAGTACCCTGCGCACACTCAATGCGTGAGGTGCCGCACCAAGAACCCACCGAAAGAAACCTATGAGCACCGCAGAACAGGGCCCCGTGAAGCCTGCTGATAACCCCGCAACCGGCGACGGCGAACTGAAACGTTCCCTCTCGCACGGTCAGATGACCATGATCGCGATGGGCCTCGCCCTGGGAACCGGCCTTTTTCTGGGCTCTGGTTCCGCCATCAAAATTGCGGGACCCGGTGCTATTATCGCCTACGCTGTTGGCTCCATGATCGCCGCTATTATCGCGGCGTGCGCGGGTGAAATGGCGGTTCGCCACCCCGTTCCCGGCGGGTTCGGCACCATCGCCACCAGATACCTCAGCCCCTACGCCGGGTATATTGGCCGCTGGGCGTACTGGGCAACAACCGTGCCGCTGACCGGCGCCGAACTCGTGGCGGTCGGCAAATATTTCTCGTACTGGTTCCCCGATATCCCGCTGTGGGTGACGGTGGCGGCCTCCGGCATCCTGATTCTCATCCTGAACCTGGTGAGCGTTAAATCCTTCGGCGCCCTCGAATTTTTCCTCTCCTCCATTAAAGTAATTGCGGTTATCGTCTTTATTGTGCTGGGGCTGCTTCTTATGTTCGTTGGCCTGCCCGGGCACGCTGCGGCGGGCACCGCAAATCTCGTGAACGACGGCGGGCTGCTCCCTAACGGAGTCGGCGCCGTCTGGGTTTCGATGGCAATTGTGATGTTCTCCTTCGGCGGCGTTGAAATGCTTTCCATCTCCGCCGCAGAAGCGAGGAACCCTGCGCGTTCGGTGCGCACCAGTGTTAAAGCCATGATCTGGCGGCTCTCCAGCTTCTACGTGCTCTCAATGCTGATCATTCTGTGCCTGATGCCCTGGCAGCAGGCGGCGCAGACCGGCAAAGACATCGGCCAGTCACCCTTCGTGATGGTGTTCTCCGAACTGGGTATTCCCTATGCGGCAGACATTACCAACTTCGTGATTCTGATCGCCGCGCTTTCGGGCGCGAACGCCTCGCTGTATGCGGCAACCCGCCTGCTCCACGCGCTTGCGGGCGATAAAATGGCGCCTCAGTTCGCGGGCACCACGAACCATAACGGTGTGCCCGTCACCGCGCTTATGCTTTCCTTCCTGGGTGTGGTGGTCGCATCTGTTATGGCGGTGGCAGAAATCAGTAATATTTTCGAGCTGCTAATGGCCCTGGTCACCCTGTGCATTCTGGTGGTATGGATCATGATTCTGCTGACCTACCAGGCGTACAAGAAGCACCAGGGGAACTCCTCAGGGTTCACCGTCTGGGGTGGGCGCATTACGGCGGGTGTGGGGCTTGCCGGGGTGCTTGCAACCTTGGTTGCCCTGTTCATGCTTCCCGATTCGAGCGCCGTAGTATCCGTGCAGGTGGGTGTGGTGTTCTTCGCCATTATCTCCGTTTTCTACGTGGTGCTGGCGAAAAAACGCGGCGGTTTCCCACGGGCCGACCTGGAGGCATTTACCGAACCACAGAAAGAAGACGCGTAGCCTGTTGAGCTATAACTGCGGGCAGAGGATATTTCATCCTCTGCCCGCCGGTGTAGTAATGGCGGCGGGTGTACTACCCTAGAAACACAAACACGCTCATCATAGTTCCCCAGCATCTCGTGGAAGGCTAACCCCATGACCGGCTCCGACCCTCAACACTCCGCATCACCCAGAACCGGTGCCGAGCACCCGCACAAGCGCCCCGACCGTGCCGAACTCAAGCGCTCCCTCTCACACGGGCAGATGACCATGATCGTCATGGGCTCAGCGCTTGGCACCGGCCTATTCCTGGGGTCCGGGCGGGCAATCGCCATGGCCGGGCCAGCCGTTATTCTCGCGTATGCTATCGGTTCGGCGCTCGCCTCCGTCATAGGCGCGGCCACCGGCGAAATGGCGGTGCGTTACCCGGTGCGAGGCGGTTTCGGTGCCATCGCCACCAGGTACCTTGGCCCGTACGCCGGTTTTCTGACGCGGGTGGCCTACTGGACGGCGACCGTGGTCATTACCGGCGTGGAACTGGTCTCTGTGGCCACCTACCTGAATTACTGGTGGCCGCAGCTGCCCCTGTGGGCGGGCATCGCGGTATTCGGTGTCGCAATTATTATTCTGAACATTACGAGCGTGAAATCCTTTGGTACGCTCGAATTTTTCCTCTCGTCCATTAAAGTTATTTCGGTGATCGCCTTTATTCTGGTGGGCCTGTGCCTGGTGTTCTTCGGGCTTCCCGGGCATGCAGCGGCTGGCACCGCCAACCTTTTCAACGACGGCGGGTTCATGCCCCACGGGTTCGGTTCGGTCTGGCTTTCACTGGCGGTCGTGATGTTCTCCTTCGGCGGTATTGAGATGATCTCTATCTCCGCCGCAGAAGCCAAGGATCCCGCCCGGTCGGTGCGTTCCAGCGCGAAGGCTATGATGATTCGTCTGGCAACGTTCTACGTGCTGGCGCTGTTTATTGTGGTGTCGATTATTCCGTGGCGTTCGGCGGGTGAGCTGGGGGGAGAAAGTCGAAACCTCCCCGTTCGTTCTGGTTTTTGACCAGTTGGGCATTACGGGCGCGGCGCATTTCGTGAACTTTGTGGTGCTCATTGCGGCACTGTCCTCGGCAAACGCTAACCTGTATGCCGGTGCCCGCCTGATGCATTCGCTGGCAACCGACCGTATGGCGCCCCGTGCGTTGGCTGCGGTGAACGCCTCCGGGGTGCCTTCGCGTGCCGTATGGGTTTCCACCAGCGGCGTTGTTATCGCTATTCTGCTGGCGTTGTTCAGCCCGCAAGAGGCGTTCCTCTCCATGATCTTCCTGATTATGGTGTGTGCGCTCACCGTGTGGGTGCTGATTCTGCTCGCGTACATTGTGTACCGGCGGGTTGAGGGTCAAAGCTCGGCGTTCCGCCTGTGGGGCGGGCGCGTTACGGCGGGCGCGGGCATCATGGTGCTTTTTCACCGTGTGGGTTGCCCTGTTCATGGTGCGCGGCTCGCTTGTCCCCGCGATTGTGGGCGTGGGGTACTTCCTGGTTCTGACGATTGTGTACTTCGCGCGGGTCAAGCACACGCTCACCGTGGATGAGGACGCGTTCACCCAGGCGCAGCAGGCTTCCGCCGAGCACACTGCGGCCCTTGACGAGGAAGCTGAGGCCCTTAAAACCTCCGCTGAGGCTGGGCACTAGAGCACAGGAAACCAGGCGCCCGAACAACGGGCAGCCTACCTGCCTCCGGCACGGTTGCGGTTATTGTATGCACATTCCCGCGCCGCTGCATCACCGGAACTGTGCCCCATGCGCGTACCTTGGCACAGGAACGTGCGGGGTTGGTGACCTGTGGTAATTATTTTCAGAATTTTATGTAATATTCCCGCGAAAATGAGGTTTTACCGAGGCCGCAGAGATATAGTATTTAGTGAACCGTATGATCTTGTATGCGTTCAAATGTCTGTGTGTTGTCTGCTCCCCGAAGGCATTGAAGCCTTCGGGGAGCAGTATTTTAGTAAATATAAAACCTTTACTATAAGCTTTAGCAATTTTATGTGCGGTATGCCGTGTATTTACACCGTATATGATTATGGTTAGAACACAATTAGCGTGCGTGCCTCTTCTGTACACCGCCTGCGGGATTAAAGGCGCCGCTGAGCCTTTAGTGCTTCCCACACCCGCGCTGTACAGTTGAACTATGAGCGAAGAAAACACGAACAAAACAACCACAGACCACACCGACCGTGAAATCACCGTATACGTGCCCCCACGCTGGGGAGATATGGACGCCTACGGCCACGTAAATAACGTGGCCATCCTGTCCATTATGGAAGAGGCACGTATCGCCCTATTCGGCCCGCCACCATCGTCCGGGCAGAAACCGAAAAACCTGCCCGCCCCGCCTATCCCGCTGTTTGAGACCATGGCCGACGGGGTGCAGGCGCTCATCGCTGAGCACGGTATCCGCTACGTGGCGCCGCTGCCGTATACGGGTGAGAACATACCGGTGCGGGTGCGCATTGAGAAGATTACAGCCGCCTCGGTGCGGGTGGGGTATAAGATCCTTAACCCCGTCAACGGCACCGACTGTGTGCGTGCTTTTACGGTGCTGGCATTCTGGGACTCAACCGCCGAGCAGCTGGCACGGCTAAACCCGTCTCAGCGCGCCATGCTGGAGGGGCACAAAATGCTCGGTCACGGGTCGGCCACAGCCATTACCCAGTAAGCGCCTCACAGGCGGGCTTCTACATGCAGTAGCGTGGCTCCCCTTGGAGGGAGGCGGAGATGTTTGTACTGAATATACAAGGCGCGCTCCTTGGGGAGCCACGAAGTTTACTAGTATAAAAACTAAGCTGTAGCGGATGTACTTGGTGGTGTACCAAGTGCTGCTGGTGTGTATTTAGGCGGTGGCTTCTGCTTAGTTTATCGGTTTTTCTTGGGTTACACTGAACCTGTCTCATACAATAAATACATAAATTCGAGTTAGCAGTTGGTATTTCTTTAGATAAATACAATAAAAGGGCTAAGCCGATGGGTGATTTATTAAAAGCTTTACAGCAATGGTATCAATCAAAATGCGACGGAACCTGGGAGCACATGTACGGGGTTGAAATTGATACCTTAGATAACCCGGGGTGGACGGTCTCTCTTACGGGAGAGACTGATAAGAAAAGCATAAATATTTTCGTTGACCGTTCCGAGGGCAACTGGCTGTCAGTAAAATCCTGTAACGATAACTTTGTTGCTTACGGCGGCATCAATAACCTAGAGGAAATACTGGCGCACGCGGTGGAATGGATTAATAGTTAATAGTGGCCCCGAAATAGAGAAGACATAACTCATGAATAAAGGATTCTACACTAGCCATGTTTAAAAATATTTTACAAAAATCAGTGCATGGAGTTATTGTCTCAGGGTATACGGAAAACACCGGTGGAAAGCAGTTTTATCAGCCCATGTACCGGTGGCTCTTTTTCGAGCTGGAGGACGGCTTCGCGGTGTTTTCCTCCAATGATGGAGATATAGAAGTAGAACTGGCCGATGAGATTACTTGTCTTTTCGACATTGAAGAGGGCGATATTTTTACGCTAATGCATATTACCAATGAGGATTTAGGGGTCATTCACAGTGTGGAATGCCAAAGAGACGCGCTGGGTAATCTTATTGAAGTGACGATCTGCACGCATAAGAAAAATATAACTTTGAATTCATTAACCCTAGAGGGGTTTGAGATTAGTATTGCGTAGAACTACTAGCGTAATAAGCGCAGGCGGCAGGGCACAGTCTATAGATGTCTTACACCCCTGGTGTTGAACCGAAACAAAAACATGAAAAAACTAGCTCAATACGTCAAAACTCCCCTTCTTCTCATCACCCTGATCGATGGATTCGCGGACGCATCCTTCGGGCTGATCCTCATCGTTTATATCTCGCGCATTGCCGAGCCCTGGTGGCTCACCGTCATGGCCGTCGGCGGGTTCTTCACCGGCATACTCTTCGGTCCTTTCACGGGCTGGGTTGCCGATCGTTTTTCGGGTCGAACCTGCTGGTCTGGCTCCCTGGCCGTCTCCGCTCTCTGCGTGGCGGTCATCGCGTTTTTTCCGCATCCGGTCACTATCGTTGCCATGAGCGTACTCAATGGAGCCGCCGGAAACCTCACCAACGCCGCCGAATTCAAACTACTGCCGAAGGCGCCGGGCATGACCCCGTCGAGCGCATCCGCCGCTATTGTGGGAATCGGCTCGTTCTGCTCGATCGTAGCCCCGCCTGTGGGTGCCTTCTTCGCCACCTGGAACATGACCGCCACCATAGTAGGCTCTTCGGTGCTCCTGCTGAGTCGCGGCAGTCATCGCCTGGTTTAACGTGCCAGCACGGCGCGATCATGAGCTGTCCGATGCGATTAAACGCGATAGTTTTAAAGATATTTTCCTAGGATTCTCGGCTATTTCCAGCGCCCGCGCCCTCGTGGTTTTCTTACCTGTGATGGCGGTCGTAGTTGCTTCCACCACGATGGAAGGCATCGCCGGGGTGTTCTACCTGCAATCTATCACGAACACCGCATTCGAATATTCGCTCGTATTGGCAATGTGGGCTGTCGGCGCGCTCATCGCCAGCGTTTTCTACGGGCGCGGATGGTACAAACCGCAGCTGGTAAACGCGATTCTGTGGGGCGGATTCTTTATCGGCGCCGCGATTCTGCTGGAAGGGCTGGTGGCGAATCCTTGGATTGTGGGAGCTGGGTTCCTGGTAGGCGGGTTCTTCAACTCGATCCACAATATGGGTATTCGTGACATGGTGTATACGCGGGTACCTGAGCACCGTCAGGGGCAGTCTTGGGCTCTTATCGGCTCGCTGTTCAGCTCGATGGTGCTTGTGGGTGACCTGCTCGGTACGCCGGGAATACTGGGGGATGCGCGCACTATTGTCATGATCGGCGGCGCGACGGCAACCGGTGCGGCGGTGGCGAACCTGCTGCTGTATGCGCTGGTGCGCAGCCGGTGCGGGGTAAGAGTCCCCGGCGGGGAGGGGTAAAATTAAACCCGGCTTAATACACCCCGATAAATCAAGGAGAAACCCCCGTGAAAGCTTACCCGGTTCTCGCCGTTGGTGCGGCGCTCGCTCTGGCGCTAACAGCATGCTCGTCAGGAGATCAGAAAGCGCAGGAAAGCCCCAGCTCATCAGCCGCCTCAAGCAGTGCAAGCGCCAGCGCCTCCGCGAGTGCTTCTGTGGCGAGCGCATCCCCGCAGGGTGAGTACCGCCGCGCAGGAGCCCACGGTTGGTACCGCCCCCGCCACGGTATCTGACGAACCCACCTGGGGCACTATCACCACCAGCTCGGCTGCCGCAGGGGCACCCACAGCCGCAGCGGCTGGCGAAAGCGCCAGCGCCGCCGCAGGCTCCGGGCAGGGCGGTGCCAACAATAACCCCAAGAACCCCCAGGCTCCCGCCGAGAAAATAGCCCGTGCAGGCGAGAGCTGCGGCAATATTCAGGCGCAGAATGGCAGTGCGGTCGTTACCGTACAGAACGGTGCGGTAGTGTGTGACCGTGCGCTGACGGTGATGCAGGAGTACGTGAATACCTCGGCGGCTTCGCGCGCCAGCCAGGCCATTCAGGATGCCCAGTGTTCGTGGAATGAGCAGTCCAGCTCTGCCGAATGCACGGCGGCTAATGGGGGCGTGAAGTTTACTGCACAGCTGAGCAACCCAGCCTCCCAGCAGCAGGGCGGCGGTACTGCCCCTGCGCAGCCTGGCGCATCCCCGAGCACCGCGGCGGCTTCTGAGTCGGCTGCTGGTGCCGCAGCCCAGTAGCCGCAGCTATTTACTGCTGGTTCCTTCTCAAGGCGCTTTAGCGGCAGGCAACGGCCCGAAACCGTTATCTGCCGCTAAAGCGCCTTTGTGTTGGCTGCGATTTGTTCCCCCTTTTTTCTGCCGGTGAGGGGCGCGGACTATGAGTTCACGTCTTCCAGTTCGGAGAGTTTGGGCAGGGTGCGCAGGCCCGGCTGTACGAGCATAAGCACCAGCGAAAGCATCATGAATACGGCGAAGAACAGTAGGGTGGCGCCAGCACCCCAGGCACCGAAAAGCACCCCGGCGGCGAGTGTCGCTGCGGGCATTAGCGCCATGACGGGCACGCCCAGCGCCGAGTGCACCCTGCCTATTGCGGCCTCGTCGGTGGTGGCGTTCACGTAGGCCATAATGCTGGCGTTAAACGCCGGTAGCGGCACCCCGGCGAGCGCGAACACAACGGCTGTCGCCCAGAATGTGGGGTGTATGAATACTGCGGCGAGCTGCCCTGCCGCGATCGTACCTACGGCGCATATCCCCAGGGTGCTCAGCGCCAGCCGGTCGGTGAGAAAACCTACCAGGGTGGAGCCGGTAAGTACGCCCGCCCCGAAGGCGCCCATGAGTACCCCCACCCACAGTGCTGAGAAGCCAGCCGACTGGTAGTAGTAGATGAGGGTGAGCGGAATACCGGTGGTCGCAAAATTTGCTATTCCGGTCACGGCGGCTATTGCCAGTAGGGTTTTGTCGGCGAGTACTCGCCGCCACCCGTCTTTGAAGTCCGCGAGTATCCCGGAGGTCGTCTCAGGTGCCGCGCTGTCGGTGGCCGATACGGTGCTGCCGCCGGGCGCGGGGTCGTCGCTGTTGTTTTTCGTCTTCCGGTACTGGTCGATGCTTCTGCGGCTGGGAACCACGGCGAGGGCCACCAGGTTGAGCAGCCCCTGCGCCGCAAGCAGCAGGTGAAGTGATATCCCCGCGATAAATCCTGCGATTGGTGCCCCGAATAGGTTGGCGGCTGATTCGCGTGCTTGCCCTATGGCTGAGGCGCGCCCCAGATCCGTGACGGGAACGGTCGCGGCAATGATTTTCTGCTCGCTGGGGTAATCCAGCTGGGATGCGGCGGTCAGCAGCACCAGAATAAGTGTTAGCACCACAATAGAGCGGGACCCGCTCATGCTGAGGGCAAGCACGCCCACCCAGCCCAGTGTTTGGGTGGCGCATGAGAGGATGAGTGCCCGCCGCGGGGTCATGCGGTCCACGATGGTGCCGGAAATAATACCGGCGGTGATTGCGGTGAAGCTGCAGCAGAAAAGCACCAGGGAGGCGAGCTCGGGGGAGCCGTTCATCGCTATCACCATGAAGGTGATGGTGATGAGAGACATTGCGTCTGAGAGCTGGTTGAGGGCGAGGGCCGCAGCGGTGCGCTGAAATGCTGTGTTGGCCCGTAACGGGTTTTTGGGCGCGCTGGCGGGGGTATTGGGGGTCATGTGTTTGTTCCTTGAAAACGTCGAGTGCTTTTATACCTGTGGGGTGTTGACGGCATACGTGTAGAACCCGCGTCGTCAGTGTTCGCGGGTGTGCGTGTGCCGTGGGTATTAGCGGTCGTTTTCGTAGCAGCGGCGCTGAATAATCATGATCCCATCCAATTCGAGGGTGACTGGAGTCACTTGTAGTATAGGGGGTGTGCGGCACCCCGCGCCACATAGGGCCAAGAATGAGGCGATGCGCGGCTTGCCCCTAGCGAGGGTCCGATGCCTGGCCGGGGCCGTCATCCGTTTGTTCGGGGCTGGCATCTTCTTGTTCAGGGTCGTCGTGTTCGGTGAGCAGCGCATCCAGCCGGGCGAAGGTGGAACGCCAGCTGGTGCGTACCTCCTCGTGAACATTCGGGGGCATGGGGCCGATCTCCACGGTGATGCGCGTGCCCTCACCCACACCCTCGGGAGTAATCACCGTCTCGGGGTGAAAACGGAACCGGGAATACACCAGAATGTCGCTGGGCTCACCCAGGTGGTTCGGCAGCTGCTCGGCGTACTCCAGCTCGTGATACGGCTCAATAGCCAGGAACCTGCTCTGCAGCACGCAGGTGGCCCCCGGGTCGAAATCGTTCACCATCCGCACCCGCTGAATACCGCCCACTACGGACTCCACAACAAGGTCATCTGTCTGTGCCCGCCACCCCGCCGGACCGTACCAGCGGTGTAGCTGTGAGGGGTCAAGGTAGGCGGTAAACACCCGTTTGGGGTCCGCCGCGATCTCGTGGTCAAACACGAGCAGCTCTTCATCAGGTACCTTCGTAACACTCACAGTAGGCCTTTCGTAGCTATGGTTTCTTCCCAGAGTAATAGTTACCGAGGAATTCGTCACGGTACTCAAAGTAGATGCCGTCGGCGATCGCGGCGCGCGCATCATCGACCATGCGCACGATAAACCGCTCATTGTGAATGGAGGCGAGGGTTGCCGCCAGCCGCTCATCCGCTTTGAACAGGTGCCGCAGATAGGCGCGTGTATAGTGTGCGCACGTGTAGCAGTCGCACCCCTCATAGATGGGCGAGAAATCTGCCTTGAACCGGGCATTCGTCACGTTAAAACGCCCGGTGGGGGAGTAGAGCGCCGCGTTACGCGCCACGCGGGTGGGTGAGACACAGTCGAAGGTATCCACGCCGTTTTCCAGCCCCACAAAAATATCGTCCGGTTCCGAAATACCCAGCAGATGGCGGGGCTTAGTCTCCGGGAGTTCTTCGGCGCACCAGCGCACAATGGTACCCAGGTTCTCCTTTTCGAGGGCGCCACCGATACCGAACCCGTCGAAGGGCATGGCACCTAAATCACGGCAGGCTTTGCGGCGTAAATCCTCATACTGCGCGCCCTGAATCACCCCAAAAAGCGCCTGGTAGGGTTTGCCCGTGCGCTCATCCGTGAGCCGTTCATGCTCCGCAATGCAGCGCAGCGCCCACAGGCGGGTGCGTTCCAGCGCCTCTTCCTGGTACCCGCGGGAATTGTACAGAGTGGTCAGCTCGTCGAAGGCAAACATGATATCTGCCCCGATCTGATGCTGCACCTGCATTGAAACTTCGGGGGTGAAACGGTGAATAGACCCGTTGATATGGGACTTAAAGTTCACGCCGTCATCATCAATATGCGCCAGGCGCTCTTTGCCGTGAGCCACATCGTCGTCGCCAATCGGGCGCCCATCGGCACCCTTCGCATCGGCAACGGTTCCCATGTCAATCACCTTTTTGAACCCCGACCCCAGGCTCATCACCTGGAACCCGCCGGAGTCGGTGAAGGTTGGCCCGTCCCAGTTCATAAACCGCCCCAGCCCGCCAGCGGCATCTAGAATCTCGGGACCGGGCTGCAGATACAGGTGGTAGGCGTTCGCTAAAAGCGCCTGCGCCCCAAGTTCCTTCATCGCTTCGGGAAGCACCGCCTTGACGGTCGCCTTCGTACCCACGGGCGTAAAGGCGGGAGTCTCAATGTCGCCGTGCGGGGTGCGGATCACACCCGTGCGCCCCAAGAACTGCCCGCCGTTAGCCTCAACACGCTCGGCAGACGGGGATGCGGTCTCGGCCAGGCGGCTGGTGACGGTGAACCCGAAACCGGGGTTGGGAAACTCGCTATTGCTGCTGCTCATGTGTGCCTTTCCACCGTGGGAGGGGTGCTCGCCGCCGGGCACTGGCGCGCGGAAATACCGCGCGAAGAACCCGCACAAAGAATAAAAACGGTAATTTTGGTGACAATAACGCGCCCGCTCTGGGGGCGCACCGTCTAGGATACGCGCGTCAGCAGGGCTGATGCCTCTAGCACCATCCACGCCTGCAGCTGACCGGAGAGCTCCACGGGGGTGCCCGCCGGCAGTACCGTGTGCGCCTGCTCCGTGAACTTGGGGGAGAACACCGCCACCGCGTCGCCACGGATTTCGCTGGTGTTCACACCCGGTTCGCTCAACGGCAGCTCGGGGTCGAACTCGCGGCGCCCCTCCCACACTGCGCGGGCACTGCCGTGCACCAGTGAGGCCGCCAGCAGGCGTGCATCCTTTTGCTCAGCAGCTCGCACTGTGCCGCCTGTGCCAAGTACCGCACCAGGATACCGGTAAACAACGCACCGTCGCCGTCCCCGCCGGATGCGAGCACACGCCCGCGCTGGCCGTCGCTGAACACGAACTCCTCGCTCAGGTGGGTCACAATACCCACAATCAGCTGCTCGGCACGGCGCACCAGGGAGTGCGCCTGCTCGGGGCTGCGTTCTGCGACCGCCAGCAGCGCGGCCAGAGCCGTACCCTGGTTGTACGTGTAAATATTCTGCTCGTAATCCAAGTCGATGTCGCGGGCACCGACCACATCACGGACCTTGCCGGTGCGCACGTTCACCCCGTCGATGTAGAGCGAACGCTCCGCATCCCACAGGGTGTTATTGAGCCAGGTCACCAGGGCGGAGGCGTCGGCAACGTCACCGGCGCGGGCGAACGCCAGGGCGGTGGGGGCCGTCGCCGGGGTGTTAATGAAATCCCGTTTCTGCTTTGACCAGCTCACCCCACCGTAGGGTGACATGCCGGAACGCAGCTGCGGGAACAGAACGTTCCCTGCGTCCTGCGCGCCGGTGTCGCCTTCACCGCCGTTCATGGCGCGGGACAGCTCATTCATGCGACCGGCGGCCAACGCCAGCCACGCCATATCGTCGTAGAAGCCGTTCACGAATGTGCCCAGGTTTCGGGCGTTAATGCCGCGCACCAGCGCGCGGGCGCGCGAAAGCCATTCTGAGGCACCCAGCCGGTTACCGGCGTGCAGCTCGCGTTCCCCGGCGTCTACCACGCACTCCAAAAAATGCGCCTGCCACCAGTAGTGCCAGTCTTTAAGCCGTTTGCTGAGGGGCCGGGTTTCGGGCACCTGCACGGAACCGAGAAGCGTTCCGGGCACGCCCAAGGGGCGGTGCGCAAATTGGTGAAGCACCGAATCCGCGGCTAACCGGGCACGATCAGCCGCACGCTGGGCGTAGTCGGCTGCGGTGTGGGTGGGCGCCTGCGATGTGTGAGTGGATTCCATAAATGCCTTTCCCGGGGGCCGAGACAGTTTTACTCATCTATACTTTACCCTTATTTACCTTTGACATTATCCCATCTTGTGGGAAATGTTCGCCTTCACGTGCAGGCTTATGGCCTCAGGGCTGAATTTATGGTGGATTATGACGGTAGAAGAGCCAGCTTCCGCATACTGCGTAACCGCACCCGCTCGCCCGTGACGGGGTGCGCAAACTCCAGTCGGTGCGCCACTAGCTGAAGCGGCAGCTCCGGGGCATCGGCTGGCGGCAGCACCTTCGGGTAGAGCATATCCCCTGCAATGGGCGCCCCCAGCAGGTGCAGGTGGGCACGCAGCTGGTGGGTTTTACCGGTGTGCGGGCGTAACCGGTACAGTGCCAGCTGCCCACCGGTGACGGGGCAGCCCGGTGCCGGGTGCGCGATTGCGCCGGTGTGCTGAGGTGTCGGCTGTATGGTGCGCACCGGGCGCATCGAAAACTGTGAGGATGCGCACCCCGGTGGTGGCGTTGGGGCTCAATAGTTCCCGCTCACACGATGGCTGATCCCACTGCCGCACCTGCAGTTCACCCCGTATTTTCTCAATGCGGGTGCGCACCGTCAGCTCACCCGATAATGCTGCGGCACGCGCCTGAGGATCGGGTATGGGGCGGGCCACCGCCAGGTATTCTTTGAAGACCTCGCGGCGGGCAAACATGGTCTGAAATAATCCCCGCGCCGGAACCGTTTTGGCGAAGAGCAGCACCCCCGCCGTCGCCCGGTCCAGCCGGTGAACCGGCACCAGCAGCGGGTTTCCCTCGCGTACCCGCAACTTGGTGAGGGCCGTCTGGGCCACGAACGCCCCGCGCGGGGTGGTGGGCAGAAAATGCGGTTTATCGACCGCCAGCACATGTTCATCTTCGTAGAGTACCGGCAGGTCATCGGGGAGCTGAGGCTCCTCGGGCAGTTCCCGGTAGTACCAGATGGTGAGCCCGGGAACGTACGGTGAATCGCCGGTGAGGATACGTCCCGTTATCGGTGCGGATCTCCCCGCGCTCAAGACGGTCCGTAATAACTCGCGGGTTATGTGGGTAGAACCGGGCCACTAAAAAATCTGCAACAGTTCTCACCGGCTGATTGGGGTGCGCTGACCCTGCGATGTCAAGCGCGGCCCCCCGGGTCACTGGGGAGGGTAAACGCTACCGGGTCAATACCCGCCCGCTGGGGCAGCGGCGGGGTTTTAGTGTCTCGTGTGACTCGTCTGGGCATACGCCGATTCTACCGGCGGCCCCCGTTGGCGTAATATTTTCCCCGAAATATCCACTTTATCTGTCTAATTAAAACTGAAGTTTATGCAGTATAGATTTTTTCTATAGTTTTTGAGGTGTTAAATATGGCTACCCGTTGCCCGTTTGGGCGTCATATTTTCTGAAAACCCACAGCCGTTCAGGGTGAAGCGGTAGGATTGAAAAAAGAGGGTTCGAGCAATCGAACATATAAGGGGCAATGATGGAACACTATATACGCAACGAAGCCGAAATGAGTCAAGACGCACCCAACCACACTAAAAATAAGACGAGGAAGCTTCCTGTGCCGCATCGTACGCGGCTGACCCCCGCCGCCCGCGAAGAGCAGATTATTAATGTTGCCGCCGCACATTTTGCCCGGCGCGGAGTGGTAGGTGCCTCCATGCTCGACATCGCCAAGGAAGCCGGGATTACCCGTGCCCTGCTGTACCATTACTTCCCCGGCAAGGAGTCCCTGGCTGCTGCTGTGACTCGCCGTGAAGCCCGGGCGGTTCTGGAAACCCTCAGTGAGCATCACGAAGACCCGCAGGAGGCGCTGCACACAGCGTTACACGTCTACTTTGACCGTGTGGCCGGGCGCGGCACCGAAGCCACCAGCGCCGTTCCCGACACCCCGGATGAGTACCTCGAATGGATGCTGCACCGCACCGGCATGCCCGTGAACGACCGCACCCGCATGATACTTGGCGGCTGGATGCACCTCGTCGATTACTTCGCCCGGCACGTGGTGCAAGGGAAGGCACGCGGGCGTGTCTCGGCGGGGGCACGGGCAATGCGCACCGAAGAAGCTATCGAACTGTGCATGGGCGCCGCTGATAACCTCACCGGAGGTGGCTACTAGAGCCTCTCTACGAGACCCCACATCGGGAGCTGCCGAAAATATTTCGGTTCCCTCGATGCGGGTTTCTGCGTTTAGCACCCACATATCTGGGTACCCCAGATGATTAGGTACCCCAGTATTTTTAGAGGGAGCGGCGCATCCGCAGGCCGCGCGGGGTTGTGTAAAAGCCCTGTGCAAGCAGTGCGCGCCGTAACGCCACCACTGGATGCTCGGGTCAGCCGGTTAGAATCGGTCTTGGACGCTCCCCGATGAGTCGGCGGTTCCGGGGTCGCTAGAATATCACAATCGTTGAGTTTTTTTCCACCACGATCTTTCTCAGCGATACCCGCCTGCACGATGCGCGCCAGCAGTGGGGCTGCCGCCTCAAGTTTGAGAGGGTTAGCCGTGAAAGACAGCAGGGTTTTGCCGCCGCGTTCCAGATAGAGGACCGCTTCGCCATCGAGCAGGATGAGGCAGGCACCCGCCTTGCGCCCCGGACGATGCCGCACAGATTGGGCGGTCTCTGTGCCTTCGCGCGCAGCCTCTTCCGTACCGCCGGGTGCAGAAGAGGCCGGGGAGCAAAGCTGGGGACGGAAGGCCACGTGAGCGCCGCGCCATAGGGATTCGCCGGGTCTGTAGCCGCCAACAGAACACCCTCAAATACACCGAATACTTCCTCGGTTTTTGTTCGTTTTGCCCCGGTATTCTGCGGGGTGTCGGTGCCAATATTAGCGTAGGAGCGCACCGCATCCACCGTTGCCGGGGAGGCAAACTGAGCCGCACCCAGCCCCTCGATAAAGTATCCGCGCCGCACCAGGGCACGTTCCTCGGCAGCCGCATAGACGCGGTACAGGGCCGCAAAGCCGCCGGGCACATCCTCAGAGGCGAGCGCGCCGCGCGTGAGCACACCGTACCTGTCTAAGAGAAGTTCCGCGCGCGCATAGGCGGTAACGGTCGCATCCGCCTCTTGCGAAGACTCGGTGCCCCCAGTATGAGGGCGGCTCTGGGGAAGGCTAATATGACTGAAACGTCCGGAATCCCGAGCCGAAACCTGCGGATCAGAAGAGCTGGCACGGGTGCCGCCCAAGCCGCTATACCTGCGCGGGTAAGCACCCGCAGAAGTACGCGCCGCCGACAGTCGTGCGGCACCGCGCCTGCGCACCGGGCGCGCTAGGGGAGCGGCGGGCCGCACCGGATGCGCACTCGACCCACCCGCCAGCATGGCACGTACCGGGGCGAAAGTATCATTTGTGACCAACCCCGCCCACACCAGGCGCCACAGCGCGGCGGATACCTCCGAAGCTTCCGGAAAATGCACAACCTCGCCCGAGGCGGCGCGAGAGGTCAAGATGTCGTTCACGCGCTCACGAAGCGGCATAAAGAACAGCCCGCCACCGGAAAGCGCCTCAAAGACGGCGTGTTCCACCGAGCCCAGCTCATCCAAGGCCTGCGTACGGGAAGAATCGGGCAGGGTCAGCTCGGCGGATTCGGTAAGATGCAGGCTCACCCAGCCGTCATTGCCGGAGATTTCGCCTTCGCCGCGCCAAAGCACCTCTCCGCTGGCCAACAGACTATCTAAGAGCTGCGGCGAATAATCACGCACCCGGGCTGGCAAGACGAGGGTCTCCAAAGCGGAGGCGGGCACACGCACCCCGGCCAGCTGATCGATGACCGTCAGCAGGCCCTCGCGACCCTCTAATGCCTCGGCGGATGAACCTTTGTTTTCGGTGAGAACCTGAACCGTGCGTTCGGGCTCGTAATACGCACCGTACTCGGTGGTTTCCGCGAGCTTGCGCGAAACCTTGACCGTCTGCGCACGCACTCCCTGCCAGGCGGGCAGGAACGCTCCATAGGCACGCTGCGGTACCGGCTCAATCTCGCGGCGCAGCGCCGCCAACGACCGGGCACGAAGCAGACGAAGCACCTCGGCATCCACCCATTCCAGGCTTGCCGTGGGCGCGGGGGAGAGCGGTATCGTATCGGCTGCCTCCACGCGAGATACACGCAGTTCCTCGGGCAGGTACTCACCTGAGAACAGCCGATTTTGCGTCTCTAAAGCGCGTAAAACCGGCAGAATAGCACCCGAACCCGTCGGTGTAATGCGGCTGAAATGGACGCTAGCCTCGGCTGCGGTAAAGGGGATGTGCGTGCACGCATACCGCGAGATTAGGTCTTCGAGCGGCGCGGCGACCGGCGTGAGGTACGCTTCAGCAAGCCCGACCGGAAGCGGCAGCCCTAGCCCGTCGCGCAGCCGCGCGGCATCTTCCACTGCGGCGTAGATCGGTTCCGTGCTGCCCGCCATATTTGAGTGCGGATTGATAACGAACGCCCTGCGGGATGCGACCAGCTCTTCGGCAAGCGTGCGCGCCTCTTCGGCGGTGGCGTGCGGGGTAGTTTCAAGGTCTTCTTCCGGTAGACCCTCGGCGGTATTTTCGGCTGAATGCACTGTTTCATGTGAAACATCAACCTTATTAGATTGATTTTTACTGCCTGTTGGGGTGCTCTGCGAGATCTCCGGCGCGGCCTCAACCCCGGACCCCTCATTCCCGCGCAGCCGTAGCGCCAGCTCCCTCGCCGTGAGCGGACCGAGTTGGCGCAGAAGATCCGCCACGCCCTCAACCCCGCGTGCCCGATACTTCGCCCCGGTGCGCTGAAGACGCTCCTGAACCTCAAGAATCACCTGTGGATCCAGCAGATCGCGCAGCTGAGCGGTACCCAGCAGCTCTGCCAAAAGCGCCGGATCCAGTGCCAAGGCGGCAGCGCGGCGTTCGGCGGCGGGCGCATCCGTATCGTAAATATGTTCCGCCACGTACTCAAAAAGCATGGTGCGGGCAAAAGGCGAAGGCCCCTCGGTCTGCACCTGCGACAGGCTGATGCGCCGCGCGGCAATATCCCGATGCAGCTGAAGAAGCGCAGGAACATCATATACATCCTGCAAGCATTCGCGGGCGGTTTCCAGCAGAATTGGGAACTCGGGGTATTTGCGCGCAACATCCAGCAGCTGGGCCGAACGCTGGCGCTGCTGCCATAGGGGAGTGCGCCTGCCCGGATCGCGGCGCGGCAGAAGCAGGGCACGGGCGGCGCTCTCTCGAAAACGAGATGCGAAAGCGCCGATTCGCCCACACGATCCTTGACGATCTCCTCTAGCTCATCGGGCTCGAAGAGAAAAAGCTCAGCACCCGGCGGGGTATCTTCCACCGCGGGAATACGCAGCACAATACCATCATCTGCCGCAAGCGCGCTGGCATCAATACCGTACCGTTCCTGCACGCGGGCGCCCACCGCCACAGCCCAAGGTGCATGCACCGGATACCCGTACGGCGAATGCAAAATAACACGCCAATCTCCCAGTTCATCGCGGCAACGCTCCACCACAAACCGCGTATCGGTGGGGACCACGCCGGTAGCCTCGCGCTGCTCCCGAATATAGGCAAGCAGATTATCGCTCGCCCAAGAATCCAGCCCTAGCCGGGTCAGCTCGGCGCGTATCGCAACCGTCGCTGAGGCGTCTTCGCTTCCGGAGTCAGCACCCGCAGACTTCGCTAACTCGCGGGTAAACTGTCCCAGACGACGGCCCAACGCCACAGGGCGGCCCACCCGCTCACCATGCCAAAACGGCAGGCGTGAAGGCTCGCCGGGTGCGGGGCTCACGCGCACCGCATCGTGCGAAATGTCCTCGATGCGCCAACTGCTCGCACCCAAGGCGATGACATCGCCCGCCCGCGATTCGTAGACCATCTCCTCGTCCAGCTCACCCACCCGTTTAGGTGCCTTGGAATCCTCAGAACCGGCCAGGTAGACAGGAAAAAGCCCACGATCGGGAATCGTCCCGCCCGAAGTTACTGCAAGCCGCTGCGCACCGGGCCGCCCCTCAATCGTGCCGCTTGGTGCATCAGCGGTGGCGGTGCGATCCCAAATAATGCGCGGGCGAAGCTCCGCAAACTCATCGGAAGGGTACCTGCCCGCCAGCATCTCTAAAGTACTATCAAAGAGCGCGCGCGAAAGGTTCGCGAAAGGGGCGGTGCGGTGCAGCGCCTCGTACCAGGCATCCACCCCGATAGGTCCCAGAGCGCAGGCGGCGACGGTCTGCTGGGCAAGCACATCCAGCGGGTTTGCGGGAACGGTAAGCGGTTCTAAAGACCCGGCGAGCATACCGGACAGAGCCACGGCAGAGCCCAGCAAATCCCCGCGATGCTTCGGATAAAAAAGCCCGCGCGAAACCTCGCCCACGCGGTGCCCGGCACGACCCACCCGCTGCAGACCGGAAGCCACCGACGGCGGAGACGCCACCTGAATAACCGCATCCACATGCCCCATATCGATGCCGAGCTCCAGGGAACTTGTGGCGACCACACACCGCAGCGAACCATTCTTGAGGGACTCTTCGATAAGCGTGCGCTGATCCTTCGCCACCGAACCGTGATGCGCCCGCGCCAGCGGCGCAATATCTGGCTCCTCACCAATGTCAGGCGGAGGCTCACCCGCAAGCTCGCGCCGTGAGAGCTCGCGGCGGACATGAATATCGTTGAGAGCCGCGGTAAGTTTTTCGGCAAGCCCACGCGAGTTCACGAACACGATCGTAGAACGATTATTCTCGATATCGTCCACGATGCGTTCCTGAACATAAGGGCCAAATCGAGGCACGATACCCGGATGCGCGCTCACCCTCACCGCCCGGCTTTCGTGCCCCTGCACTCGCCGTTGCGCTCGCAGCGCCGTCTTGTTCGGCAGAGCTGTTCAGCAGCTCAAGAGATAACCCTTCTTCACCGGGGAAGGTGCCGATAGCATCCGCAAGAGTATAGGATGGCGCATCATCAGCTGCCTGAACCGGCAACTCTAGTGCGTCCGGGGCTGAACCGGGCGAATCCTGTCCGCGCGGTGCCCGATGCTCCCCGGGCGCATAGCTGCCCTGCCCGTAATCGTTTGCCCCGCCGAGTGCCGCCATATCCGGCACGGGTACCGAGAGCCGCAGATCCCAACGTTTAGGCACCTGCCGCGCCACGATTGTCACCGGGTGAACCCCGCCTAAAAATGTGGCGACGGCTTCGGGTGGGTTCACGGTTGCAGAGAGTCCGATGCGCTGCACCGGCCGCTCCACCAGCTGATCGAGCCTCTCAAGGGACACCGCCAGATGCGCCCCGCGCTTAGTTCCCGCTAGGGCGTGCACCTCGTCCACAATCACAGTTGTCACACCGGTGAGTGTCGAACGTGCCGCAGAGGTCAGCATAAGGTAGAGCGATTCGGGGGGGTGGTCAGCAGAATATCGGGCGGGTTGCTGATAAGCTGCCGCCTCTCACGCGCCGGGGTGTCACCGCTCCGAATACCCACGGTAATATCGGGTGGGGTTCGCCCGGATTCCTTCGCCGTATGCGCAATCCCCGCAAGCGGCGCGCGCAGGTTGCGCTCCACATCCGCCCCAAGAGCTTTCAGGGGCGAAACATACAGGATGCGCGTACCGCCCGCACGCTGTTTCTTAGTCTTTTGTGTTTCCCGAGCGTCCCCGTTTTTCTGCGCCTGAGTCGATGTCGTGAGCTCGCGCTGGTCCGGTTCTGCGCTTTTGTCGCGGTAGAGCGCATCGAGTGCCCACAGGAAAGCGGCAAGGGTTTTGCCGGAACCCGTGGGGGCGATAATAAGCGCGTTTTCGCCCTTGCTGATACTCTCCCAAGCGCCTTCCTGCGCGGCGGTCGGGGTGCCAAAAGCGTTGCGGAACCATTGCTGAGTGGCGGGTGAGAAAGGTGCTAGAGCGTCGGGCATGGTTCCATTATCCCGAAAATATGCGGCGCGCAGCGGGGTTTAGGTCATGGTGGGCTGTCGCGACTACGGCGGCTTGGCGAGAAGACCCCTGTGATGGTGAATATGGGGTGCCACCTGGGGCTTTGCCAGTACCGCCGGGGTGTTCATAGTGTGGACTGTTCCTGTATGTTTCGCGCTACATTTTCTGTCGGTTAAACAACGGTGAGGCGTTGCGTGGTGCACTGAAGCCTTCCAAGTGGTACGTCTGCGCTTGGTATATCCCTGGTAAATACAGGGCTAAGGATCGCGCACAGTGAGGGAGAGGGATGTTTACGATGATGTTTGACCGGCCCCCAATAGCAGGGTAATGTTTTATCTGTAAAGTTTCTAAAGGTAACAATTAGAGGAGCCTCATCATGACTCGCCTGAACGAAGAACAGCTCAACACTCTGTTCAATGAACCCCGCACCGTGAACGCATTCACCGAGCAGCCCGTCACCGACGAGCAGCTGCAGAAAATCTATGAGCTGGCCGCTATGGGCCCCACTGCTGTTAACAGCCAGCCGCTGCGCATCACCTGGGTAAAGACCCCTGAGGCTCGCGAGCGCCTGGTCAAGCACATGATGGACGGGAATAAGGAGAAGACCCTCAACGCCCCCGTGACCGCTGTGCTGGCTTTCGATAAGAACTGGCAGAAGCGTTTTGGGGAATTCGCGCCCCAGGCCGCTGCCTTTGAGTCCTACTACGAGGCTGAAGAGGCGCGTATTCCCGCAGGCGCGCTGAGCTCTGCACTTCAGGCTGGCTACTTCATTACCGCCGTGCGTGCTCTCGGTTTGGATGCTGGCCCCATGACCGGCGCGGATTTCGACGGTATCGCCGCTGAATTCTTCGAGGGCACCGACCAGCAGCCTTTCCTCGTGGTGAACCTGGGGTATGGTGTGGCCCCTGAGTACCCGCGCGGTACCCGTTTTGCGTTTGATGACGTAACCCGCAGCCTCTAAAAGCTGTGCATCGCACTCGCTGAGTCGCCGCATATTTCGGCATTGAGCGAGACCAGCGAGAGTAAGCCGCAGAACTCCGGCAGTGATGTACATGTGTCCGGGGACCTGCGAGCGCCTGATTTTTGCCGGTGGCTGCCGTATCTGATGATGCGGCAGCCACCGGTTTTTGCTGGGCCGTGAGGGGCCGGCTGAACTGTTGCAGTGCGAATTTTGGGGTAGCTTTATGGCACGGGCCGGTGCATGATGGGAAGAACGGCGCGGTAGCCTTTCGTGGGGCATATAGATTCACCGTGCCAAAAGAACCCCGACGTCATAGGAAAGGATATGAGAGATGACCCGTTTGTCTGAGGACCAGATCACTGCTCTTTTCCGTGAGCCCCGAACTATGCGTAAATTTACCGATCGGCCCGTCACTGATGATCAGCTTCGGGAGATTCAGGAACTTACCTATCTGGGTCCCACGGCCTTCAATAGCCAGCCTTTGCGTATCACCTGGATTAAGAGCCCTGAGGCCCGTGAGCGTCTTGTGAAACACCTGATCGAAGCTAATCAAGAAAAGGCTCGTCAGGCACCCGTTAACGCCATACTCTCATACGATAAGGCGTGGATAGACCGTGCAGATGTGTTTAACCCCCGCGCGGCAGAGACTATTAGGAGCTACTGCACGACCGAGGAAAGTTGTTACCTTTGCCGCTCAGCAGAGCGCCAATCTGCAGGCCGGTTACTTTATGACCGCTGTGCGCGCCCTTGGTTTAGATGCCGGTCCCTTATGGGCCGATTTTGAGGGGCTGTACGAAGAATTTTTTGAAGGGACCGACGAGCATCCCCATCCTTGTGGTGAATCTAGGGTACGGTGTTCCTACCCAGCACCCGCGCGATACTCGGTTCGGATTCGACGAGGTGACCCGCAGCCTCTAAACACTGTGTTGTGCGTTTGCTGAGCCGCCGAGGAACATTTATGGCACCCGGCGAGAGTGCCGCAGAGAGGAAAACACAATGGCCCCTCACTACCACGACACCATTAACCTGGCGAACCCCACCCACACTGTCTAGGCCTTAAGGATAGGGGAATATTCTCACCCAGTAAGCGTGTCCAACTGGTAAGCTAAGGTTCAACTAGTGTATAAATAAAGTATTGTGTAGATGCTTAAAGGCGGCTCTCCCGGTTTCTCGGGGGAGCCGCCTTATAGTTAGGGCGTATTTGGTGCGTAGAGCGCAGAATCTGCGCCCCACCCGGCACTGCGGGTACGCCGTGCCGCTGCGTGGCTAGGCGCCGAATTGGCCCACGAAGAGCTGCGGCACGTTAGTGCACGTGTCCTGGTCGAAGTCGAAAGCGTACCCTTTACCCGACCCGGGCAGCCACACGGTGAGCTTGGGGGAGTTCTGCACCACACAGTTATCGCCGTGCGATGATGCGCTCACGCGCCGCATGGCGGCTGTGGTGGTCTCGCCCGACTGGAGCACCACCCCGGAGGGGTTCATAAGGTTACCATCGAGTTGGGAAGATATGCCCATAATGCTGCTGCCGTCCGTGTTGGTGTGCGCCACATCCGGGTTGCCTTTCAGGCGGCAGGGTCCGGCAGAGACATTGGTGAACGACAGGGTGTACTGCTGCGACCCGGCGGTTGAAGGGCCGGGGGTGAGCGATACCGAGACCTGGTTCGCGGTGCATGCCTGCGCACGGCTCACAAGTGTGCCGCCGCTGGATTCCTCGCTGGAGGCCCCACCGCTTCCGCCTCCTGCGGGCTGGGCGGCGGGTTCTTGCTGAGTGCTGGAGCCGCTTGAGCCGCCGCTGCCGCCTGAGGAGCTGGAGCTGCCTGAGGTGCGCCCCGAACTGCCTTGTGAGCCGCTTCCTTGCTGTTTCTTGGTGCCGGAAGAGCTAGATGAAGAGGAGGAAGAACCACCTTTTTCGGTGCGTTTACCGCCGTCTTTTTTCTCCCCGTTGGTGCCGCCTTTGTCGGAGGGCTCATCGGATGAGCCGGGCGACTCTTCAGAGTTCTGGTGCTCTTTCTCGTCTTCTTTTTTCTTGTCGTTATTGTTTCCGCCGTTGACCACGTTAATGTCGCCGGGCGCGACCGAGCCTGAGGGGTTAGCTGAGGCATTGGGGGAGGCGATGGTGATGGTGCCGGGGGAGACGCTCGCACTGGCCTCGTTCTGGGCCGGTGCGTTCTGCGTCTGGTTGGTGTCGCTGGAGCCGCATCCGCTCAACGTAAACGCGCACAGTAGCGCCGTGGAACAGATGAGAGTCCGTGCCGAAAGTTTCATTACATTGCCGCCTGTAAGGTGATGGACGCGCCGTCCATATCTGGGGTGTATTCTACCTGGCAGCATAGGCGGGAGTATTCGTTGGCTACATCGTCAACCATATCGAGTAGGTCAGCTTCTGCGTCTGTACGCTCGCCGGATGCTGCAATATGTTCGGGGTCAATAAAGGCGTGGCAGTCGCGCAGGATGCGTTCCCTCCGCAGGTTGCCAACACCGGGAAACCGTGGGAAAGAAGCGATTCGAGTAGGGTGTGGTGTTCTTCCCACTCGACCTCACGACTATCGCCGGTCTCATCGGTTACCTTAATCATGACGCCCATGCGTTCCTCCTGTGCGTTTGTGTAGATGCATATCCATTCTATGCGTCAGGAGGGGTATTAATCGCCTTCGAGAGGCGAATTATGGGGGTGCAGTGGCGGACATTATAGCCTCTATAAAGTTGCTATTGCCTTACTAACACTAGGCTTAGCCTACCCCAAATCAGTGGTTATTGTTAGGCGTCCTCCACGGAACATTTCACAGTATATCCCCATTGTGCGCACCGTGTGAGCCACACATTCGGCGTGCACCAAGGCCGCAGATAAAGCCCGCCTGCCCCGGTGCTGCCCAAGCGGTGGGTGGGCTGGCGTGCGGGAGCGTTTTCCAAAAAGCCCGTGACAGGCACAAAGACCCCAGGGGTGCCCGCCGGGTGAGGCGTATGGGCTGTGGGGCACCCCATAAAACCGCCGCTGGCACCCCTTCTGTTCAGGGGCGCCAGCGGCGGTATAACGTGAGGCAATACACGGGCCATATTTGCAATATGCGGGCAAAAGATTCAAAGACGCACCGGCCCGCTACACCCCGCACCTACAGCAGAGCCTTTACGAAGGCTGTAACTGCATTGGAGGGTCAGAGCCTTTCGTGCCTGGGGGTGGGTTCACCGCGGCGCGTGTACTCGGGCCGGTCCCGTTTAAGGTTCACCCCGAACTCGCGGCGCATATCGCTGACCGAGTTCTTGTACCAGCGCTGACTATCGGAGGGGGTCACCGGCATGCTCACGCTCTTGCCGGGGAACGCATCATGAGTGACCTTGTAGTGGGTCTTGCCGTGCTCAACCGTGAACCCGTGGGTCTCAAGCAGTTTAATGTAGCTGGGCATATCGTTCGGGATTTTCACGCCGCGCTGGGCCTTCTGCCCGCTGAGCCGGGGCTGATTGTGCGGGTGGGCCGAGTACCCGGTGAGGCAGAAGCCTCCGCCACGCTCAGGATGGTTTTACGCACCGAATCGACGATCACCTCGTACCCGTTGAGCCGGTACCCGGTGCGGGCGCTGTGCCCCGGAACCGCTGACACCTCAGAGTCGATGCTCTCCAGCACCAGAATCAGCTCTTCTTCGCGCAGCCCCAAATCCTTCATATGCTGCTCAGCTGCCTCGGCCAGCGAGTATTTGCCGACCATCCCATCGTCAATTTTCCGTAGCGACATAACGGCTGAGCTGTTGTGGGTGAGCACCACCCGGTACCCCAGTTTTTTGCTGGTGTACACGGGCACCTCGTACCCGTTGTTATGGCTGGTGCTGTATTCGGCGTCGGGGTCGTTAATGATGTCTAGCAGCAGCGCATACCCCAGGTTTTCCCGCATCATATAGTGTTTCAGCCCGGGGGTCACCCCGTAGTTGCGGTCTTCCTCGGGCACGCCCGCATAGAACTCTTCTTCAAGGGACGCCCAGTGGGCTTCCTCTTCGGCGCGTTCTTTTTCCACCTGGATGAGGGGGGTCAGCTGAGCCTTAGGCATTTTAATGGCGGAGGGCGTGGGCACCGCCGAGAACGTATTGAGTGCTCGCGGGTGCTGCTTGGCGAAGAGCGTGGCGATCTGCGGGAGCACCTCAAAATACAGGTTGAGCAGGTCGGCATCCAAAACACGGTCTTCGGTGAGGGCGCTGTGCCCGGCGGGGGAGAGAAGGTCCCAGTCGCCGTCATCGTCAGTGTAGGTGTAGGTGGCGTAGGGGGCCATCTTCTGCAGCGCTTCGTAAAGTTCTTCGGGCACGTCGAGTGTGTAACCGGCCATGGCTAGTCCTCCTCCTTCAGGGGTTTAATGGAGCGGATGGTGCGGCCGTCTGGGGCAACGAACACTTGGTACTCGTCGTCGCTGTAGACGGTCAGCCACGAGGGGGCCGGGTCCACGCTCTTAGGTTCTTCAATAATGCGGATAACGCGGTTGTACGGGATGCTGCGCATCACCATGTAGTGTTCTACGGCGGGGGCGAAGGTGTACGGCAGTTCTTCTTCGCTGGTGTCGTCTAGGAACTCGTCGTAGAAGTCGCGTTCGTCTTCAACGTTCAGCACCGTGTTCGAGCTGGTGTTCAGCTCCACCCGGTAGTCGTCGTACCGGTAGTGGGTGGTCCAGCCGTTGATTTTTTCGGGTACCCCGCAGTCGATAAACCGTTTAATGTCTTCGTAGTCGAGGTTGAGCTCTTTAATGTGTTTGAGCATTTCGGGCCGGATCTCTGGGTATTTCGAGCCGGGTTCCTCCGGGCGGTGCCGCGTTTTATGCAGCCTGTGCAGCAGCGAGTCCCGCTTAGTGCCGCGCAGGTAATACTGGTCGCCGAGGGTTTTGCTGAGCCGCTCGGTATCGAGCAAATCGGTGTGTTTCTCTTGGCCCACTGTGTAAGGTGCGATAGCTTCCACCTCTTTGAGTGGCCACACCCTTTCTCCTGCCGATTCCCCATGCCGTGCGCCCCGGGACGGCTTAGTGGCGTAGTATTCGGCGATGGCTGGCGGCTTGTAGGTGAGCGGTTTGAACTTACCCGCTAGAGCGGTGGGGCTTGGGATGGGGCCAGTAGGGGTTTTCGGCTCAGCCTTGGATACTTCCGCCAGCTTCGGCAGCGGTGAGCTGGGCGGCTGCGGTATTGGCCGCGTAATATCTGGGTGGTTCCGCTGCTGTGCTTCGGCGACGGCAGGCCTTGGCGCGATGGGTGTGGGGTGAGGCGGGGTAGGGATGGGTTGTGAAGTTTGCTGTTTTTGAGGGTTTTGTATCTTCGGTACGTTGATGTATTTCTGCTGAAGTATGATCGTCGGTTTTTTGGGATTTTGTATCTTTTATCTGTTGTGTAGTATCCGCTCGGGAAAACGGTGTTTCGCAAGGCTCACTACGCGGCAGGAAATTTTCTTGAAGAATCGACGCCATTGTGCGTATGAGTAGTTTTGCGTCCGGCTCTAGCGGTGCGCACGGGCAGGCGAGCTCCGTTTTATGGGAATCATATACGGCCCAATGCGAGCATTTTGGGGTGGCTGGAAAAACACTAAACTTACCCAGTTGGGCGATTTCTGTGAGCTGGCGAGCTATTACTCGCGGTATGAGCAGGGTGGTTGTAGCCACTGCTACCTCCTAGGGCGTGTAGGCATACTGGTTGTATTCTTGCGTGGATATAAACTTTGGGTTGTGCTACTGTCGTCGCTGCCCTAGAGTTTTACCTCAATATCAGGACGACACCGGAAGTGGTGCTGTCCCATACACCTCGCGCCTTATCGTGATGCGAGGGCGGTATACCAAACACACTTTCCAGGGTAACTTTTTTGGGGTTCTGTGGCTATGAAATCGGCTCATAGCCAAAAAATAGTTTTTCCGATAGGTGCATAGTACGGTCTTTTTTACAGATTTGGTGGCAAAACTGTGCATTCGCCACCAATTTTTTCCTGTGTAACTGTTGCAGGTTGAGCTTTTCCGGTGCATCTTCTTTCGTGGTTTCGTGCGCTCAGATTTTCCGCCGCAACAGCAGGGAGAGGGGCGGTTTCCTGGGCTGTACCGCTGCCGCTGCTCACTTCACGTTTCTTGCGGGATGATGCACTCACACCCTTTCGTTATCGAAACGTAACTTTTGACGAGGTTAAAGAAGTAAAGCCAGTACTGCACGAACTGGCGTCTCGTGAAGCAGTCGCACTTATGCGGATGGAGCACCGAACCCTTTTGCCACGCCGTCTTGCGCCTCAGAATGCGGTGGCGCTACTGGTGTTCCGCAGGTGCAGTCGTGTGTTGGGTGGGCATCAAAAAAGCCCTTCCTGATGAAGAGGAAGAGCTTTCACAGTGTGCGCCTGGAGGGATTCGAACCCCCAACCTTCTGATCCGTAGTCAGATGCTCTATCCGTTGAGCTACAGGCGCATGTTCCGTGGTTTGAATTTTTTCAATCCGTCGCGGCAACAGGTAATACTCTACGGGATTCCTTCACACACTGCAAGTTGAAATTGAGTGTATTGGCTCACAATTAAGACGGCGGTTTTCTTCCCCGGCGTACCCGCTCTGTCGAGCCGCACAATCCCCTGGGTGCTCACTCCCGTTGCGGTGTTGGCGTCCTGCCTGCCTGGTGCGGTATCGCCCCAGGTCAGCGCAATATTTTGCCTCTGCGCGGCGCACGCACCGGCAAAAAATATGGGATACGCATCGCAAACACCCCAGATGTTCCACACAACAAAGGTATATGCGCTATTCTGTAAACACACGAGGGAGTGGAAAATTTCATCGGCGTGCGAGCCCCTCGGCCCTGTGCGCCGCTGTTATTTAACCGCCCCAACCAGTCAGACGCGCCTGGCCAGCGAAGGTGCCCGGCATACAAACTCAAAGGGGAATAAAGTCAATGACTGATATTTCACGCGGAGCTCTTTCCGCAGAGCTAGAAAAAGACCTGCAGAACGCACCGACCACCCATGCCGGTCTGCTTGAATGGGTGCGCGAGGTTGCAGCCCTCACCGAGCCCGACCGTATCTACTGGGTTGATGGTTCCGAAGAGGAATACAACCGACTTGCCCAAGAGCTGGTCGATGCAGGCACCTTCGTACGCCTGAGCGATCACGAGTTCCCCAACTCGTATGCAGCGTTCTCTGACCCCGACGACGTGGCACGCGTGGAAGAGCGCACCTTTATCTGCTCACAGACCGAAGAAGGTGCTGGCCCCACCAACAACTGGCGTGACCCCGTGGAGATGAAGCAGACGCTCACCGGCCTTTTCAAAGGTTCGATGCGCGGGCGCACCATGTACGTCATTCCTTTTGTCATGGGCTCTTTGAAAGCGAAGAACCCCAAGATGGCGGTCGAAATTACCGACTCCGCCTATGTGGTGTGCTCGATGCGCATTATGGCAACTATCGGCAAGGATGTGCTCGCGAAAACTGGACGAAACTCAGGGCTTCTTCGTGAAGGCGCTTCACTCCGTAGGCGCTCCGCTTGAGCCCGGGCAGGCAGACGTGCCCTGGCCCTGCAACCCCGAGAAGTACATTGTGCAGTTCCCCGAGACCCGCGAAATCTGGTCCTTCGGGTCGGGTTATGGCGGCAACGCGCTGCTGGGCAAGAAATGCTATGCACTGCGTATCGCCTCGGTTATCGGTCATGATGAGGGCTGGATGGCTGAGCACATGCTCATCCTCAAGGTCACCAACCCTGAGGGCGTTACCCGCTACATCTCCGCCGCGTTCCCCTCTGCCTGCGGTAAAACCAACTTTCGCGATGATGGATCCCACCATCGACGGCTGGAAGGCCGAAATGGTCGGCGACGATATCGCGTGGATCGAATTTGATGAGAACCACCAGGCTCGCGTCGTTAACCCCGAGGCGGGTCTTTTCGGCGTGGCACCCGGCACCGGTTACTCCACTAACCCCAACGCCATGAAGGCAATCTCTAAAGGCAACACTATCTTCACCAACGTGGCGCTCACCGATGACGGCTCCGTATGGTGGGAAGGCAAGACCGACGAGGCACCCGCGCACCTGACCGACTGGACCGGCAAGGACTGGACTCCTGAATCGGGGCGTCCCGCAGCGCACCCCAACTCGCGTTTCTGCACCCCCGCATCCCAGGTGGATATGCTCGCCCCCGAGTACTACGATCCCGAGGGCGTGCCGCTGAGCGCCATCGTGCTGGGCGGTCGCCGCAAGACCACCGTGCCGCTGGTCTCCGAGTCCGACAGCTGGGAGCAGGGCGTCTTCCGTGCGGTCACCCTCTCCTCTGAGACCACAGCAGCCGCAAAGGGTGCCGTCGGCGTGGTTCGCCGCGACCCCATGGCAATGCTTCCCTTCATCGGGTACAACGCGGGCGACTACTTCCAGCACTGGATCGACCTTGGCAAGAAGCACGGTGCCGAGAACATGCCGAAGGTCTACTACGTGAACTGGTTCCGCCGCACCCCCGACGGCGGCTTCGCATGGCCCGGCTTTGGTGAGAAACTCCCGCGTGGTCAAGTGGATCTTCGACCGCCTCGACGGCAAGGGCGGCGGCACGCAGACCTTCCTGGGCACCGTACCCACGAAGGAAGACCTCGACCTGACCGGTCTGAGCATCAGCGATGAAGAACTTAACGCGGCACTCGCCGTCTCGAAGGACGAGTGGGTGGCTGAGCTGCCCGGCATTGACGAATGGCTGGCGAAGTTCGGCGATAAGCTCCCCGCAGAGGTCAAGGCTGAGCGTGACGCACTGGCTCAGGCGCTTGAGAACTAAGTAACTCTTCATCCCACGCGCGGCACCTCAGCGAGAGAACAGGGCAGAAACCTGTGGTCTTGCCGAGGTGCCGCGCAGTGCGTGCGGGGCACCTGATGGCTGCACACGCACATGACACAAAACCTTGCAGGATTGTGCCTTGGGCATAACGGCGGTACCTCGCCTGGGGAGCCGGTGCCTGTATTTTTCGTATAGTGTGAAGAGCCTCGGTGCCGGATTATAAAAGAACTGTTGCGCTAAAAGGCGCGGCACGCTGGGGTGAATCCCACGCCCACGAAATTATGCGGAATATACTATATGTATAAAGCATAAAAATTGGGTGCCGGTGCAGAAAGCCGGGATGGTTAGGCAGCGGACCCTAATTTTTTTCACGGTATGGTCGGGGCTACAATTCCCACAGATGACTATGGCTAGCGCCACCTTTAATAGTTTTTAGGGTGATCTTCCAGCCCCCATACGAGAGGAGAGAACGATGCGGCTTACAGCCTTTTCAGACGTATCGTTACGCATCATGATGCTTCTCTCTGCCTTAGACCCCGATCAGAAGCTGTCTACCCAAAAAATTGCTGATGGCGTGGGAACCCCCTATAACCATGTGGCAAAGTCGGTGGCATTCCTGGTAAATCAAGGCCTGCTACAGTCCACCAGAGGCCGCTCCGGGGGTGTGCTGCTCTCGGCGAAAGGCCGCCAGGCAACAGTGGGTCAGGTGCTCCGTACCACCGAGGGGGATATCCCCATGATTGAGTGCGAAGATCAGGACGGTAACTGTCCTCTCGATAGTTTCTGCCGCTTACGGAACGTGCTGGCGGATGCGCGTGAGGCATTCTACGCGGCGGTGGATGATGTGGTGATTTCGGATCTTCCCGGCCCCGCCAGGCCTGCCGGGCCTGTATTTGTGGAGCTTGGGTTGGGGCCGCTGGCTGCGAGTTTTGACCGCGAAGTTCTCTAAACCTCTTATTGTCAGTGTTGCGGCGAGGTTCTGCCGCCCGGTAAGCACAGAGCCGCCTGTTATTGCCTGACCCCGTGTAGTGCGCGGCAATAAGCGTGAAACATGCAGCGACTATATGAAAAGAAACCCTGCAGTTATTTCACCTGCTGCGAACTTAAAGAAGTATTTCACCTGCGCTTCTAAGTAACCGTTAGTTATTATGCCGAAAAATATTCGTATACAACATATAAAAAGTGTGCGGGGGCAGATACATAAAACTGCGGGTATTTTTGGGCGCCCCCACCAAAAGCAGGTTCCAAGGGAGCCCTGCGTGCCCCTGTCAGAAGTGCTACCGTGTAAAAGGCTTTACGTGTAAAACGTTTAAGGCGGATTTCATCATTTACGGAAGAAGGCACCTATGCTCTCTGAAAGTCACGTCCCATTATTGAGGCAACACTGCCCATTATCGCCGACCGTATCGGTCACATTACCCCTGACTTCTACGAGCGGATGTTCGCTGCCCGACCCGATTTGATGGACGGCCTGTTCTCCCGTTCTTCTCAGCTTGAGGGCACCCAGCCGAAAGCACTTGCCGGGTCTATTGCGGTTTTTGCCTCCTACATTGTGGAGCATCCCGATTCCTACCCCGATGAGGTACTTTCCCGCGTGGCGCATAAGCACGCTTCTTTGGGGCTGCAGGAGAAAGAGTACCCCACCGTCTATAAGTACCTGTTTGAGGCGATTGCCGCAGACCTGGGCGATGCAGCAACCGAGGAGGTCGTGGACGCCTGGAGCGAAGTGTACTGGCTCATGGCGAACGCCCTCATTAAGATCGAGAGGGGCCTGTACGCGTCCCAGGCGAATAATGTTACCCACGCGCCCTTCAAAGTTGTTGATCGCCAGGAGACCGGCGATAACGTGGTTGTGCTGACCTTTTGAGCCTGCCGATGAAACCCCCATGACTGAGGCGAAAGCAGGCCAGTACATTTCCATTATTACGAAGGCACGCGATGGTCTGCGCCAGCCCCGCCAATACACCCTGCTTCCGTCCGATAAAAACCAGCGCCGTATCGGCGTAAAGCTCGACCCGAACGGCGAAATGACTTCGATCATTCACGGGCTCACGATTGGCGATGTTGTCGAGATTTCCAACCCTTACGGTGACCTCACCCTGGAGGGCTTCGGCTCTGCGGATGCACCCCTCTACCTTTTCTCGGCGGGTATCGGCGTGACCCCTATGATTAGCTTCCTCAATGAGCTGATTGAGTCCGGCTCTCAGCGGCAGGTGACCGTGGTTCACGCCGACCGTCGCATGGATACGTGGCCGCTGCGCGAGGAGATGACCGCGCTGGTTGAAAAGCTCCCGCACGGTAAGCTCGTCACGTTCATGGAGGATGAAGAAACCGGTGATTACCGCGGCCGCGTGGACATTGCGAAACTGGGCGTACCTGCGGAGGCGAACGTATACCTGTGCGGCCCGCTGCCGTTCATGAAGGGCGTGCGTTCCGCTCTCGTGGATGCAGGTGTACCGGCGCAGAATATTAATTACGAGATCTTCGGGCCGGACCAGTGGATGCTGCGCTCATAAAGGCTGCTTCAACGCAGCCCGTGCTGGAGTATTTAGAGGCGGCTGGGTGAGCTAATAGTCGCCTTTTCAGGGATGTCTCTGTGCAAGTCCGTCTCTCGGCGTCAGGGGCGCCTCGGCCCTCTTCTGGTGCGCATCTGGATCCTGAAGAAGGTTCTTTGGAGAACATCCTGAAGCCGCTTGGGAGATCCGTCTGAGGCCGCACCGAATATCCCATGTTCAGGAGGAGAGATAAAAAATATTGGGGGCGTTGAGCCCCCAATATTTTTATTTAAGTATTTCTAAATATCCAAAGGTAAACTAAAGAAGCCCCCGTCGCGGCTACACCCCACGGAACACTTCTGACCTAATCAGCCGTGGAGGGTCGTAGTTCCGAAAGGGGGTGAGACGGAATGCCGAAAAAAGGTAAAAGCAAAATCGCTTTGGCGGCTACGCGAATTATCAAAGCCCTCGCGCAACTCGTCAAAGCGATTGCTGACCTAATCGACGTCATCGGCTAAGCCGGTGTGACGTTTCAGCGGGTTCCCCTAGCTTCGCGGTTTAGGGGTGCCCGCTATCTAATATTATACCTAAATATCAGTGGGTATATCCCTGTTAAAACTACAAAGCCCTTGTTCTGGGGTTCACGCCCGGCACGCCTACCGGGGCAAAGCGGTTCAAATGCGTTTGCGACAGGGCTGTAAGGCGATTGTATAACCCGGCACCAATAATGCATAGCAGAAGGGCGGATGCCGATAATAATCGGCATCCGCCCAAAATAGTGAGTTCAGAGAATTACTGGCGCACCAGAGCCAGAATCTCGTCGCGCACGCGCTCCATAGTGGGGGTATCCGGTGCTTCAAGGTTCAGACGTAGGAACGGCTCAGTGTTGGAAGGCCGCAGGTTCGCCCACCAGCCTTCTTCGGTGTTGGTGAAGGTGGTGCCGTCGGAGTCTTCGACCTCTACAGGTGCGCCAGCGTAGTGCGCGCGTACACGGTCCACAGCGGCTGCCTTGTCCTCAATCTCGGAGTTGATCTCACCGGATGCCACATAGGGGGAGTAGCTGGCGCTGATCTCGGAGAGCGCCTGGTGACCGCCGCCGAGGGCCGCGAGCACGTGCATCGCGGCGAGCATGCCGGTGTCTGCGTTGAAGAAGTCCTTGAAATAGTAGTGCGCAGAGTGCTCACCGCCGAAAATACCGGATTCTTCAGCCATGACTGCCTTGATGAAGGAGTGACCCACACGGGTTTTCACGGCGCGCCCACCGAGCTTTTCAACGAGCTCGGGTACGGCCTTGGAGGTGATGAGGTTGTAGATAATAACCGGCTGCTCAATGCCTTCCGCCTTAGCACGCGCGATTTCACGCTCTGCCACGAGCGCGGTAATGGCGGAGGGGGTGACCGCGTTGCCCTTTCTCGTCAATCACGAAGCAGCGGTCGGCATCGCCGTCAAAGGCAAGGCCGATGTCTGCGCCGTGCTCAACAACCGCTTTCTGCAGATCGACAAGGTTGGCGGGTTCAAGCGGGTTAGCCGGGTGGTTCGGGAAAGTGCCGTCAAGCTCAAAGTAGAGGGGCACGATCTCAAGCGGAAGCGCGGGAAGAAGAGCATCCCCCAAGACGGCGGGGGTGGTCATGCCGCCCATACCGTTACCCGCATCCACAACAACCTTGAGGGGGCGGATGCTGGAGAGGTCTACGAGCTGACGCAAGTACTCGGCGTAGGCTTTGAGAACGTCCTTTTCGGTGACGACGCCGGGGTTCTCAACGGTAGGAATGGAGCCTTCGTCAAGGTACTTCTGCGCAAGATCACGAATATCGAAAAGACCGGTTTCGGAGGATACAGGAACCGCCCCGGCCTTAGCCATTTTCATGCCGTTGTACTCGGCGGGGTTGTGGCTTGCAGTGAAAGTAACGCCCGCAGCGTTCTCAACACCGCACGCGAAGTAGAGCACATCGGTTGAGATGAGACCGATTTTCTGGACGTTTGCGCCGCGTGCGGTGGCACCTTCAGCGAATGCATCCATGAATTCGGGGGAGGAGGGGCGCATGTCACCGCCCACCAGAACAGTCTGACCAGCCAGGCCGAGCACATCAACGAAAGCGGCGCCGGTTGCCTTCACGGTTTCAGCGGTAATGGTCTCGCCCACGATACCGCGAACATCGTAGGCTTTGAACGAGTCATGTAGATTGATAGTAGTCACCCCCTCATTCTAACGGGAAGGCCAACTAATATCCCTCTATAATTGGGGAAGAAACGCTGGGAATTCCATAGATATTGTAGGTTTTCCATCACTCAGTTTTAGGCCGTCAGGGCGGTTCGTGAAAGGATATGCACGCGCATGGGCGAAATTTTCCGTCTGAAAAATAAGATCCAGAACTACGCATGGGGTTCGCGCAGCATCCTGGGCCGTATGCGTGGGGTGCCCGTGCCCACTGACAAGCCCGAGGCTGAAGTGTGGGTAGGGGCGCACCCGGCCGCCCCGTCGGTTGCCACCGTTGACGGCTCTGAGCAGCAGCTTGACGAACTGGTTGCACAGCAGCCCGGCAGGTTCCTGCGCCCCGACCGGAACAGCGACTGGTTCCCGTTCCTCTTCAAAATCCTGGCGATTGACGCCCCCCTGTCTATCCAGGTGCACCCCACCGACGAGCAGGCCGCCGCAGGGTTCGAGGACGAGCAGGCCCGTGGCGTGCCCTAGATGCACCGCACCGCAACTACAAAGACCGCTACTCCAAACCCGAGACCGTGATCGCCCTCACCAACATGCGGGTGCTCACCGGTGTGCGACCCGCCGAGCAGCTCAAAAATCTTGCCCGAGCATTCAACGCGTCCTGGCTGGCTGACAGAGCGCACCTTGCCCCCAAAGAGCTGCTGACCGCCATTATTCGTATGCCCGAACCCGAAGCCGCCCAAGCCGTGGATCAGCTGGCGGCCACCGCCCATAAACTCGCGCAAACACGGCGTAAAGCGGCCCCCTCCGTGCTTGACGCTATAGAGCTGGTGAACCTGGTAGCACACAAATACCCCGGTGACCGCGGCCTGCTGGTGGCTTTCGTCATGAACCTGGTGCACCTAGCACCCGGTGACTCCGCCTTCACCCCCGACGGGCAGGTGCACGCCTACGTCTCGGGGACCGCAATCGAACTCATGAACCCCTCCGATAACGTCATGCGCGCCGGGCTGACCCCCAAACACATTGACACCGAAGAACTGATTCGGGTGCTGGGCGACTCCCAAGACGCCCCCGAAATTCAGCGGCCCACCCCCGATAACGCCGCCGTAGGCGAGTACACCATGTGGGATGAGCGGATGAGTGTAACCCGCATCCGGGTGGCGCCGAAAGAAACCATCGACTACGTCTTTGAAGGAACCTCAGCGGCACTGGTAGTGGACGGGACCATCACTATCACCATTGCCGGTGCCGTCACCGGCGCAGGCCAAGACTACACCCTTGGCGGCACCGAATCCGTACTGCACGCGGGGGACCCCACCCCCGTGACCATCACAGGCAGCGGTGAACTGTACATCGCCCAGTACGTATAAGGGCTGGCACGCCACGGCAGGGCGGGGCCCAAAAGCAGGCAAATAACCACCCAGCGGTGTGTTGCGGGTCTCCATATCAACCGGGATACGTTACAATTCCTAAAAAACTATCCTGCCCAGACACCATGCCACCACCGTAAGGAATCACCGTGAAAATCATCCTCACCGTCACCGGCATCGACCACGAAGGCATCATTGCCGCCGTCACCAACACCCTCGCAGAACGCCACGTGAACGTCCTCGACGTCTCCCAAACCATTATGGGTGAATACTTCACCATGATCATGCACTGCTCCTTCGACGAAAACGAGCAGAACCTCATCGACCTGCAAGAAGCCATGATCCCCGTCGAACACGCACAAAAAGTTCAGATCCGCATCCAGGCAGAAGCGATCTTCAAAACCATGCACACCATCTAACGCGCCCAAGGGACCCCAACCGCATGATGAACGACAACATCCTCGAAACCCTACGCATGATCGAGGAAGAAAAACTAGATATCCGCACCGTCACCATGGGCATCTCCCTGCTCGACTGCGCCGACTCTAACGGCGCGGTAGCCCGCCAAAAAATCTACGACAAAATCACCTCCCGCGCCAAAAACCTGGTGAGTGTGTGCGAAGGAATCGAAGCTGAGCTGGGCATCCCCATTGTGAATAAACGCATCGCCGTCACACCCATCGCCGTCATTGCCGGAGCCAGCAGCGAAAACGACTACATCGAATACGCCCGTACCCTCGACGCCGCCGCAAAAGCCGTGGGCGTGAACTTTATCGGCGGGTTCAGCGCACTCATCGACAAAGGCGCAACCCCCGCCGACAACACGCTCATGAACTCCATCCCCACCGCGCTCGCCGAAACCGACGTGGTGTGCTCCTCAGTAAACATTGGCTCCTCCCGCGCCGGCATTAACATGAGCGGCGTTAAAACGCATGGGTGAGGTGGTGCGTGAAACCGCCGACCTCACCGCAGAAACTAACGGGTTCGGGTGCGCCAAACTCGTGGTCTTCGCCAACGCCGTGAGCGATAACCCCTTTATGGCTGGCGCATTCCACGGCGTGCAAGAAGCAGACACCACCATCTCAGTGGGTGTCTCCGGACCCGGCGTGGTACACCGCGCCCTCCACAAAGTACGCGGGGCACGATTCGACGCATGCGCCGAAGCCATTAAACAGGCTGCCTTCAAAATTACGCGTGTAGGGCAGCTGGTTGGCAGCCTCGCCGCCGAACGCCTGGGAGTGTACTTCAACATTGTTGACCTCTCACTAGCCCCCACCGCCGAAATCGGGGACTCCGTGGCGCACATCCTCGAAGAACTGGGGCTGGAAACCGTGGGGACCCACGGCACAGTCGCAGCGCTCGCCCTGCTCAACGATGCGGTGAAAAAGGGCGGGCTCATGGCCTGCTCGCATGTGGGCGGGTTATCTGGCTCATTCATCCCAATCTCCGAAGACATTGGCATGATCGAATCCGCTGCCGCAGGGCATATTACGCTCGATAAGCTAGAAGCAATGACCGCGATCTGCTCGGTTGGGCTGGACATGGTCGCAGTACCTGGTGACACGCCCGCCGCGACGCTTGCCGCCATGATCGCCGATGAAGCTGCAATCGGCGTGATGAACCACAAGACCACCGCCGTGCGCGTCATCCCCGCCGTCGGCCTGGGCGTGGGAGATACCGTCGAGTTCGGTGGGCTGCTGGGGCGCGCCCCGATCATGCCGGTGCATACACCATCCTCAGAGGCGTTCATCGCCCGCTGCGGCAGGATCCCCCTCACCGGTGCACGGGTTCAGAAACTAGGGGAGCAAACGGAAGAGGGTTTCTTTATCCGTTCTCTCTCTGCAGAGGTGCTGGGCTTATGCTAAAGGTTTCTGAATAGTTTCCCTAGCCCAAATGAATGCCCCTCCTACCTCAGGTAGCACATATCAGGCGGTGAAGATGAAAGCTACCACCGATCAATGGCAGGGGACGCGCAGGCAAGAGGAAACCTTTGACATAAAATCTCAGGAAGAACTCACCGAAAAGCTGCGGCGACTAGATTCAAAGGTACATACAGAATTAATTCTTCATGGAAAAATTGATGATGATTATTTAACTATCTCTGGTGGCCGAGGAGCCTACCTAGTGTTCGGGCAGGAAGCACACAGCGAAGGACAGCTGAGAGGGTTTAACTTATTGTGCCCAGAAGGCGAAGAAGTGAACTCTATAGATGCAGAGAATATGAAAGCCGGAGGGCAGTATGGGCCGTATGAGGTTAAATATGTTATCCCCGAATACCTGGCGTTTAGCTGTGTGAGGGAATATTTTAGGCTCGGTAGGATTCCATGCGACGATAAAAGTTTCTCTTGGGAAGTGTATGAGACATATTAGACTATGGTGTGCGATTCCCGGCAGGATTTAATCTCTGGATACGTGGCATAAAAGGCACGAAGATTCGGGTAGTATATTTTGGGATTTTACATATGCAGGATGGTTATTAAAGATGCTAAGTAACAAGAAATATGGAAACGTATATGAGATTCTTCTGCCAGAAGGGAAGTATGTGTATGCCTGTCTTATCTCTGAAAAGAATTTCGGGATTTTTAATTATATTTCTAAGAATAAAATAAGCGACGTCAATATTTTGCTTCACAAAGGGTTTAAAATGTATAGCGCCTGTGATGAAATGAATATTGATAATAATACATGGAAATATATCGGAAATATCGACTTAGAATCGGAAGGCATTACATTCCCAGATTTGGCTATATATCTAGCGTGGAACGTATCCTATTCTTATCAGAATTCTCAGGTTATGAGTAAGGGGAATATGAAAAAGTGTTAGTTTTGATACGTACGATACGCTAGTTAAAAGTGGTCTCATCTATGGATTTTTTGCAAAACCCAGTGCGTTTGAGATGTGGCTAAGCATGTTTTTTGAAGACTACCCTGAAGGAGTACTTGATTTTCGCACAATGTCTGAGCGTATGCAAAGAATACAAGAACAGGCAGTAGCCAGCTTGGGCCCCGGAACTTAGCTAGGGGAAGAGAGGTGGAAAGAGGCTCTGTGCTTGTGTGCATCAAAGTACTTCACATCAGGTAAAATGTAAATATTCTTAGATAACTATAACTTATACAATACGAAGAGGGTATGTGATGAATAGTCAAGACGTTTTTGAAGGCCTCGATACTCTGATGGATTCATTTATCGGAGGGGAATCTAGCTATCAAGAAATTAGTTACTTTATTAACGAATCTATTTCTGGCAGAGACATTGACATTTTGGATTTTCTTCATGAATATATTGAAGATGGGATTAAAAATAAAGATGGTGACAGAATCGAATTTTGTATAGCGCTTTCGGGGCTGTTGAAAAAAGACAAATTTTTGCTTAATGTGTATAAGCAATTATTATGCGAAGGGTGGCATAGCAGGCAAGAAGACATTGTAGATATTATTGACTACTATGGAGATGCGTCAGCAGTCCCGGTCTTAATAAAATGTTTTGATCTAAAATATGACTGGTTAGCGCTCAACAGTTTTTACTCTTTCCATAGAAAACTTGTGTGGACCATCCGTAATGTGGATAGTAGAAACTATAAAGAAACCTTACGTTCTGTCTCGAAAAAGGTGTCACCCAAGCTGAAGGCAGAACTTAACCAATGTATAGGTAAATAGTATGCAGCCATGACCTACCAGAAATTCGCCGGAAACATTAGGGAAATAAAGTCTCAGAGGTTAGGTGTTCTATGAGTAATAGGGAGAAAGTTTTAATAAAAATATGTCATGACGTTCTAAACTCATATGAGAACCCGGAAAGCCCAAATTTTAGTTTTGTTGGTAAGAGAATTAATGAGGGTATGTACGATAGGTTTCTAAATGCTGTAGAAACGCAATACATAGTTTCTGATCTATCGGACTTAAATTATTCCTCATGTTTGGACTGGACAATAACCAGTCGGCGAGACGAAAAGAATAGATATGGGGTGAGTCTTTCCCTGGTAGGCAGGTACGCTGTGGCACAACGATATAAATCCGGGCACTATTTGTCGCATCAATCCCCTGGTATTAGTAGCGAGGATTTGCCATTAATAACTTTATTTCAACAACATAATATAATCCTTCTTGATGGCTTTGTTCTAAATAGCAAACTACCGGTAAAAATTGAGGATGAAGATTTCACTGAAGAAACACAATCTTGCGTATATAATTTACTTTTTGAAAGACTGTAAGATTGTGGGTGTGTAACGTAACTGAAAAATATTTATAAATTATTCAAAATGAAAAATATCTATTGATTAATACGTGGTAAATATTTAGGAATGATAGTATGATTGATGACACGGTTCGGGGAATGATTTCGGTGTGGATGGGAATATCCATGAAGTCATATGAAGATTTTAATGAATACACGGAAGGCATGGAATATCTAGGATCAGGTTGTCCGGCGTGCAGAGATTTTGGAACCTCTTTTATTGACTCTGATTTCTTTGGTGCGTATCGAACAGCGAATCATGAAATTGTTCCCATCGAAGTTCTGGCTGAAGAAGTGGCGACTCATTCTCGGGCGGCTACTGAAAAGGTTATTGCGGCGGCCAAAGCTAAAGGGGTAACCGAAGGAAATTCGTTATATTATTATGGAAACGCAGTTTTTCATGAGGATACTCCGGGCAAATTATACAATGATTTAACATTTATTGGTTCTTTTGAAGATCCCCGAAGGAAAATACTTCTAATGCTCCGCTCAAAATTATATTAAGCGCAGGTTTTCAATAATATTAGTGTGCCTACGCTTGCCTATACGCTGAAATCCATGTGCCGCGGATTAAAACTGTGAGTGGCTGAAAGGTGAAGAACAGCATCTTCAAAGCACGTGTTGCGATACCTTAAATAGCTCACCCCAACGACCTTATATGTTGAACCAGCCCGGGTAACCCGGTAAGGTCTAAAACACTATAGACCAACCACTACACAAAGATGACGAAAAGATAATAGTAATGGCACGTAAAATCTTCCTCTTAGCCGGTGCGGCGGGCGCCGGTAAGAGCACCTGGATCGCCGCGCATCCCGAACTTGCAGACCTCACCCATTCCTGGGACGCCGAGCGCCGCAAATGCGGATACATCACCTACACGCTCGATAATCAGCCCGCACTAGCCCTATCACAAAACACCAGTGCCGAATCGAAGGCTATCCGCCGGGTAAACGACTGTGTGGAAGAGAATATGCGGCACGGCAACACCGTATTTATCGACAATATGAACGTGCTGCTGCGCAACATGAAAACCTTCCTCGAATTCGCGCGCAAATACTGCTACACCGCATACCTCGTCGATTTTCAAGGCGAACTCACCCTTGACGAACTGTATACGCGCAACAGAACCCGCGAATACACCAAGCGCGTACCCAAAGAGGTTATCGAGACCGCCTACAACAACCACCGTGAACTACGCGATAACTGGCGCAACACCCTCAAAAACTACCGGGATGTGGTCGCCGGGTACATCGCCCCCGACCAGGTTTTTACCGAACTCTTTACCCCGGTGCGTGCGCTCGATAACTACCATAAAGTAGTCGTGGTCGGCGATATTCAGGGCATGGGTAGCGAACTCGAAAAACTCATCAACACTCTCTCACCCGAAACCGGGCTGAGCGATGAAAACATCTGCTGGATATTCGCGGGTGACCTTTTTGACCGCGGGCAAAACCCCGAAAAAGTCTTTGACATTCTCGAACCAGCCCTTGGCACCCTGCCCAACGTGCACCTCGTGATGGGCAACCACGAACGCTCCATCATGCACACTATTAGGGGTGTGCGCCGCTACCGTGATGCCCGCGAAACCTTGGACGCACTTGCAGCTCACGGCGTGTACAACAGTCGGGTGATCACCATGCTCAACACCGCTGTGAATATGATGCCCTTTACTCTCGGGCAGGAGCGTTATTTCGTGACCCACGCCGGGGTTGCACCGCAGCTCTTCGCGGATTCCCATCGCACGCTGGAAGGGCGTAGGGGAGGGGTACCTCACGGGGCTGTATGCAGATGAAACGTTCTATTTGGGTTCTAATCCGTACCCGCAGGCGCGGGCGGGTAAAACCCAGTACGCGGGCTACGAAGACACGCTCAACGACCTGAGCCGGGCCGCCGGTATCACCCAAATTTACGGTCACCGCCCGGCGGCACTCGGTTCGGAAGGATACAGTAATCTCATTCCGTTAGAAAGCAGCGTCGAATATACCGGCGGCGAGCTGAGCGCCGTGGTGTTCAGCCGTGAGGAAGGCTCATTCGGTGCACCTGAGAAAGCCGTGTGGAAGCGTGAAATCGTGAAAATCCCATCGAGCTCCCGCATCCCCGATCCTTACGCCTCGGGGAGTAGGGCGGCGGGCGCCTCAAAAAACGCCGCAAACGGTGCCGCAGAACCTCTCAATGACGGGCATCGCCTGCTGGAGGAAATGCGCGCCAACCCCAACGTGAACGTGCGCGCCACCGAACCAGCGGGTGTGCTCGCGTGCAACTTCACGCGCAAAGCCTTCTACAAAGGCGCCTGGGATAAGACCACCGCCAAAGCGCGCGGGCTGTTTATTCACTCCGAAACCGGCAAAATTGTGGGGCGCGGGTACGAAAAATTCTTCAATATGGACGAGCCCGGGCACGAGAACGAGGCACACGTTCGCAAACGCCTCGCCTACCCGGCCGTGGCGCGCGCCAAAGAAAACGGGTACCTGGCGATTATTACGGTTTTCGACGGTGTGCTGACCGTCTACAGTAAGGGTGGGGCAACCGCCTACAGCCGTCACGCTGAGAGCATCCTGCGCGCGGCCCTCACCGAGGAAGAACTCACCCGGCTCACCGAGGCGCTCACCCGCATGGATTCCTCCCTGACCGTAGAGGTGGTCGATCCGTTCCGCGACCCGCACATTGTGCCCTACGAACAGGTCACGCTCTACCTGCTTGATCTGGTGGCGAACACCGCGCAGTTCAGTGTGAAACCAGCCCGCTTTGAAAACCTGTGGCTCTCCCCGCAGGCCTTCGCACAGACGCGTCCCACCAAGGAACACGGCCCCGTGCGCATCGCAGCGGTTACAGAAATTGTCTTAGAGAATGACGCCGATTTCACCCGCCTGCTCCAGGATTCGCGCACAAGCGACGCTGAAGGCTGGGTTATCCGCGACTCTACGGGCTATATGGTCAAAAATCAAGGCGCCCGGGTACTCCGCCACGAAACGCGCCCGCTCAATCCCGGTGCTCGTGGACTACCTGAAAAACAGCGGAGAAACTTGAACACTCGCCGCACGCCTATGAGGATATAGAACGGTTTGAGCACAATGCGCGGCAGGCCGGAATTAACCTTGACGACTATATTGTGCAGGACATCTCCGCACGCCCGGTGTGGAACCTGCCGCGCCTGGCACCCCACCTGAATGTGCTGCTCGACGGGGTGCGCACGCGCGGCCGCTGGGGAACAGGCGCAGTAGCTACCGCACGAACCTGCTCATGAGGGCCTCCAAAGCCAGGCGGGCGTTCGCGTTAGTGCGTAGTCTCCGCAGGGTTGTCTCAACCGCCTGAACATCTGAGAGGGTCTGCGCGGGGCTGGTGCGCGCCGCGTACTCCTGCAGCGGCTCCCGCAGATACTCGTTCAGCAGAGGGGCCTGCGCCCCCAGCTGCAGGGTTAGTGCATCCCGCAGAACCGTCTGAATATCGGCCACCGCGCGGATGAGCGTATCGGTCTGGATGCGCCGCGCCCGCCGCTTCTGCTGCTCCTCCAGACGACGCACCTGAGCCCGCAGGGTCGGGGCCACCCGCTCACCCTCAGCGACGCCCAGCATCGCCAGCAGCTCGGCGCGTTCGGCGGCATCACGCTGCTGCGTCGCGTCGGCGGCATCCTGCTCAGCCAGCGAAATCAGCCGCTCAGCCGCCTCCATTGCCGACGACAGGGTGCGGATACGCAACGGCAGGCGCGCAAGATCCTCCTGCGGGTCAGCGCCTGCGGTACCGTTGCCAGCCGGTGCGCCACCTCGGCGTCACCGAGGCTGAGGGTGGCGGCGCGGTGGGCCAGCCCCGCCTCAACCCCTGTGCTTTCAAGGTACGCGGCGATCGCCTGTGCCTGCGGCACCGGCAGCTGCACGGGGCGGCAGCGTGAACGGATGGTGACCAGCACATCGGCGGGGGAGGGGGCGGTCAGCAGCCAGATCGTGTGCGGTGGCGGCTCCTCAATCGCTTTCAGCAGCACGTTGGAGGTGCGCTCAGGCATGCGTTCGGTGTCTTCCAGCAGAATCACACGCCAGCGGCTCACCGAGGGGCGGTCTTGGGCTTTGAGAACCAGTTCACGTGCCTCATCAATGCTGATGCTCACCGCCTCAGTACGGAAATGTGTGAAATCGGCGTGGGAACCGTTCATGACGGTCACACACCCCCGGCAGGTACCGCACCCCCGGTCTGCCGGGTCGGGCTGGTCACAGAGCAGGGTTGCGGCGAAAACGGAGGCGGCCTGCCGGTTGAGCGAGCCCGCCCCGCCGGTAAAAAGCCAGGCGTGTGTGGGCGCCTGGGAAGAGGCATCTTGCCGTAGCTGCGCCGTCACGGGCTCAGGCGCTAGGAGGGCGTCCCACAGGCTCACAGCGCCTCCTTAGTTGGTGCGGTGTTTTCGCGCGGCAGTGACCGCTGAGCAAGTAGCGGCGTGATGGCGGCAAGCACCCGCTCGTGCACCTGCTCAATGGTGCCTGAGCCGTCAATGACCGTGTGCGGGCCTGTTGTTTCGGCGTGCGCCAGGTCGGTAAAAGCGGTGTGGGTGCGGGCCTTGAACTGTGTGTTTTCGGCTTCGATACGGTCGGTGGTGCCGCGTACGCTCACACGCTGCTCGCTTGCTGCGGGCGGCACCTCAAGGAAAAGGGTGGCATCTGGCAGCAGGTTACTGGTGGCCCAGCGGCTAAGGTCAACGATGCTCTCCACCCCCAGGCTGCGCCCCGCCCCCTGGTACGCGGCAGACGAGTCAATATACCGGTCGCTGAGCACAACCGCCCCGGCGGCGAGCGCAGGACGGATTTTCTGCGCCGCGTGTGCTGCGCGGGAGGCGGCGAAGATGAGAGCCTCGGTGCGGGCATCAACCGCGTCGCCGCTGTTGCTGAGCACGAGGTCCCGTAGTTTCTCCCCGATCTCGGTTCCGCCGGGTTCACGGCTGGTGATCACGGTGTACCCGCGGGCGGTGAGCGCATCAGCGAGCAGGGACAGCTGGGTGGTTTTGCCGGAGCCGTCGCCGCCTTCAAAGACGATAAAAAGCCCGGTTGCGGTGCCGTCACTCACACGCGGGTGGTCTGCGGTGCCGGGGGTGTAACTCAGAGAATCCTTCACCCTATCTAGGGTACCGTGCCTGCCCGGTCCGCGCGGGGTGCGGGGTGTTTGCGGTCTCGGGGCAGGTTACAGCCGTGTAAAACCTTGTGGCCTTGTGGCAGGGCCGGGATGCGCCGGGCGTGAACCTGTGCCACTCTTAAGGGTATGACTTCTGAACGTTTCTCTGCCGATACTTTTGTTGTGAGCGGCGGGCGTCCCGCGCATGAGCATGACGCGCCGGTGAACCCGCCCATTATTCTTTCCTCCACCTACCGTGGCACTGACACGGTTGATACGGTGAATGACCGCGTGTATGCGCGGTTCGCGAATGATACGTGGGAGGGAATGGAAGAAGTCGTTGCCCGCCTTGAGGGCGCCACCCAGCCGGGTCTGCTGTTTCCTTCGGGTATGGCGGCGGTTGCTTCGGTGATCGACTTGGTGCCGGTTGGTTCCGTTATTCTGGTGCCGAAGCACGCCTATATGGCGTCGGTGACCATGTGTAAGGATCTTGAGCGCCGCGGTATCGCTGAGGTGGTGCGTTATGACCTTGAGGATACCGCCTCTGTTATTGCTGCCCTTGAGGATGCGGCAGCCCGTACCGGTGTCACCCCCGGCACTGTTGACTATGCCGCCCCGAAGGCGCTCATCTGGATTGAGAGCCCCACGAACCCCATGCTTGAGGTGGGGGATGTGCCCGCAATTTGTGCGGCTGCGAAACGGCTGGGTGTGGTTTCTGCGGTGGATAATACGTTCTCCACTCCGCTGGTGCAGCGGCCGCTGTCGTTCGGGGCGGATGTGGTAGTGCATTCGGCTACTAAGTTCCTGGCGGGTCATTCGGATGTGCTGCTGGGCGTGAGCGTCACCTCGAAACGAGGCGCTGTACCAGGCGATGCTGCACCACCGCATCACAAACGGGGCGATTGCCGGGCCTATGGAGGCGTGGCTGGGGCTGCGTGGGCTGCGTACTTTGGCGGTGCGGGTTGAGCGTTCCATGGCGAATGCGCAGGTGCTGGCTGAGCGGCTGGGGGAGCACCCGGCTGTGGTGCAGGTGCGTTACCCGGGGCTGCCCACTGATAAGGGGCATGAGCTGGCGAAGAAGCAGATGACCGGCGGGTTCGGTGCGGTGCTGTGCGTGGTGCTGAATACGGATGCGGCTGGTGCCCAACGCGTGGTTGAGGCACTGAAACTGTGGACCCCGGCCACAAGCTTGGGTGGGGTGGAGTCGCTGGTGGAGCGCCGCCGTCGTCACGGTAATGAGCCGGATTCCATTCCGGAGTCTTTGCTGCGCCTGTCGGTGGGGATTGAGAATGTGGATGACCTGTACGACGATTTGGTAAATGCGTTGAAGGAGATCGCTTAATGTCGCCGATTCAGCTGGTGATGCTGTTCATGTACTGGGCGGATCTGGTGTTGTCAGTAGCCGCCGCTGCCACCTGTGTGTGGGCGTTTGTGCAGGCGGCTGCGGCAGCCCCGAACGCCTATAAGTTCCACGATAAACGCACTAAGGGGTTCTGGATGGGGCTTACCGGCGGTTCGGCCCTGTTTTCGGTGCTGATGCTGTGGCTGGTGCTGAGGGGCGGGATGATGAGCAGCATGCTCCTGTTTGAGCTGATTGCCATCACCATTGCGATGGTGTTTTTGACGAATGTGCACCCCAGCGTCCGGCGCCGCCTGTAACTGGTGCCATAGTGGGGTACTGCCGGGTGCGGTGATCCGTGCGGGTGTGGGCAGCGGCATTTGTGCCGTAATGTGCCCACACCCCGGCTTTTAAGCGTCTTAAAGCATGACAAGCCGCGCTGGGGGTGGAAGAATAGGGGTATGACTTATAAACTAGTACTCCTTCGCCATGGCCAGTCTGAGTGGAACGAGAAGAACCTGTTCACCGGTTGGGTTGATGTTAATCTGACAGATAAGGGCCGTGCTGAGGCTCAGCGCGGCGGCGAGCTGCTGAAAGAGCGCCACATCCTGCCGGATGTTGTGCACACCTCCCTGCAGCGACGCGCTATTAACACCGCAAATATTTCCCTGGATGCGGCTGACCGCCTGTGGATCCCGGTCAAACGCACTTGGCGCCTGAATGAGCGCCACTACGGTGCTCTGCAGGGTAAGAACAAGTCTGAGATCCGTGAAGAATACGGTGACGAGAAGTTCATGACTTGGCGTCGCTCCTACGATGTGCCGCCTCCGCCGCTGGACGATAACGACCCCTACTCGCAGGCGAACGACCCCCGCTACGCTGATGTTGAGAACGCACCCCGCACCGAGTGCCTCAAGGATGTTCTGGGCCGTATGCTCCCGTACTGGGAATCCGATATTAAGCCTGATCTTGCTGAGGGTAAGACTGTGCTGGTGGCTGCGCACGGCAACTCACTGCGCTCGCTGGTGAAGCACCTGGAGAATATCTCCGATGAGGATATTGCCGGTTTGAACATCCCGACCGGTATCCCGCTGTACTACGAGCTGGATGAGAACTTTAAGCCCGTCAAGCCGGGCGAGTACCTTGACCCCGAAGCCGCGAAGGACGCGATTGCGGCCGTCGCCAACCAGGGTAAGTAAACTCTCACCAACTGATTTGTAGGCGTGAAGCCCGTCTCCTCGGGATAATGTGTGACGTAGGAGGCGGGTTTCATGTTTTTGCTGGCCCGCACCGGCGGACATCTGACAACGGCGACGTTAGGAAGGAGGGGGAGCCGCCCTGGTTATTCTCATATCGGGTATTATTGGCCTGCTGTTGGGTGCTGTGAGCATGAGCTTTCTGCGCCGTAGCGAACGTGAGTGGGCGAATAATAGTGTGGTTGAGCCCGCCCTGAGTGACGGAGCGGCGCAGGTGCTCGCGGTGATTGGCCGCGCCTACGTGGTGGTTGATGAGGTCGGCGGCGTGGCGCAGGCGTCCCCCGGGGCCTACGCGATGGGCCTGGTGCGCGGGCACACGGTGGTTTCTGAGCAGCTGTCCGAGATGATCCGCGCCGTGCGGCACCGGGGTATTTTCGTCGAGCAGGAGGTCGAAGTGGACCGCGGCGAGGGTGAGACGCTGGTCATTGACCTGCGGGTGGCGCCGGTGGGGGACGAGTACATGCTGGTGCTGGCCGATGACCGCACCGAAATTTCCCGTGTGCAGCGTGTGCGCAATGATTTTGTGGCCAACGTTTCACATGAGCTGAAAACCCCGGTGGGCGCTATTGGCCTGCTGGCTGAGGCTATTGAAGAGGCATCCGACGACCCGCAGGCGATTGAGTACTTCACGGGCAGGCTTCGCCGTGAATCGCAGCGGCTCTCGGCGCTGGTGCGAGATATTATTGAGCTGTCTCGGCTGCAGTCAGCGGATGTGATTGCCCGCGGCACCCTGGTATCTACGGATGCGCTGGTGAACGAGGCGCTTGACCGCAACCGGTTGGCGGCCGAAGCGAAAAGCATTGTGCTGCAGGCTCAGGTGCACTACAGCGGTGAGCTGTACGCCGACCCTGAGCTGCTGGGGACCGCCCTGCACAACCTGGTGGAAAACGCGGTGCGGTACTCGCCCGAAAAAACCCGGGTGGATCTGCTGGTTGAACGTGAGGGGGACACCCTGAACATTTCGGTGACTGACCAGGGCGCGGGCATCCCGGAGGAAGAGCAGGCGCGCATCTTTGAGCGGTTTTACCGTGTTGATGCGGCGCGTTCACGCCAGACCGGCGGCACGGGCCTGGGGCTGAGCATCGTCAAACATGTGATGGGGCAGCACGGCGGGCAGGTGTCGGTGCAGTCGGTGCCGGGGCAGGGGTCCACGTTCACGCTGTCCCTGCCGATTGCCGATACGGCGGTTTAGCGCAGCTGGGGCGGCAGCGGCCGCCGGGGCGTATACGGCATAATGGTAGTAGCCGTCACGAACCCTAAGCGGAGGTATAGACCCCGGTGAAAATCCTGATAGTTGAGGATGAGGAAGCTCTCTCAGACCCCCTGGCGTACCTACTGGGCAGGGAGGGCTTCACGCCTGTTGTGGTGGATAACGGGCTGCAGGCGGTGCCCACTTTCGAACGTGAAGGCGCCGACCTGGTGCTTTTGGATGTGATGCTTCCGGGGCAGTCCGGGCTTGAGGTGTGTAAACAGCTGCGGGCGGTTTCTTCTGTGCCGATTATTATGCTCACTGCCAAAGATACTGAGCTTGATAAGGTGCTGGGCCTTGAGCTGGGCGCTGACGACTATGTGACAAAACCGTATTCTTCGCGTGAGCTGATTGCGCGCATCCGGGCTGTGCTTCGCCGCCGCAGCGGCGGGGACCCTGAAGAGGACGAGAGCCGTGCGCCGCTGGTGGCTGGGCCGGTGCGGATGGACGTGCAGCGGCATGTGGTGACTGTGGACGGTGTGGAGGTTTCGATGCCGCTGAAAGAGTTCGAGCTTCTTGAGATTCTGCTGCGGAATGCGGGGCGGGTGATGACGCGCGCCTCCCTGATTGAGCAGGTGTGGGGTGCCGACTATGTGGGGGACACGAAGACTCTGGATGTGCATATTAAGCGTCTTCGCTCCAAAGATTGAGCCGCAGGCTTCTTCCCCCCGGTACGTGGTGACGGTGCGCGGGCTGGGATATAAGTTTGAGGCGTAGCCCCAGCGGTACCACACTGTAAACGGCGGGTGCCGCAGCCGCAGGATGCAACAACCTGCTGGCGGGCACCCGCCGTTGTTCTGTTTTAGTGTTTTTCTATAACCGGCCGCTGAACTTGTTCTAACGCTGGGGTGAGGCGCTTGAGGCGGACTGCTCCGCACCGGTGGGTTCTTCCGTCGCCCCCGGGGCCAGGCTCAGGGTGGGTGCCTGGCTGGTTTCGGCGGTCGTCTCTGGGGTGCGCCCGCTGGTGGCATCGTGTGATGCGCGTGGGGTCTCGGGTACAGCGGAGGGGCTCACGCTGCCGCTGGGGGTCGCTGCATGACTCGCGGATGGGGCACCGGTGTGGGAGGCGCTGGCTGAAGCGTTCGCATTACCAGGCAGGTACGGCTTGTACTCTTTGAGGGTGCCGTCCATGATGGGGATGTTCAGGGTGCCCGATGCATCGCCCACGGATACACGCGTGTTGCTCAGGGTTTCTCCGGGCTGTGGTGCCACCTGCGGGATTACGAGTTTGTGGTCGTCCTGTTCCAGGCGCACTTGCTGCCCCTTGGGGACGTTCACGGTTTTCGCCCCGGAGGGGAAGTTGAAGGTGACGGTCGCGTCGTTGTTGCCTTTGTTCAGTACGGTGCCTAGCACTCGCCCTTCGGCGCCTTTACCGTGGGAGACAACCATAATATTGCGCAGCTCAATATTGCCGTTAATAGTGCTGTGTACTCCGTCGGATGCGGCGTAATGCAGGGTAGTTGGCTGGGTGTAAATATACCCGCACCCGCTGACAGCCAGTAACGCAGCCCCTAGCGTTAGGCCCGCTCCGGCGCGTTTGAGTGCTGTAGAAACGGTGAACTTCACGACCCGTCCTCCTTGGTGTGGTGGCGAGCCGGTGAGGGCTCGGTGTGCGTGCTAGACGCCTCAGACGCGGGCGTTCTCCCGGACGGTGGGCGGCCGCGAACCGTGGCGTGAGATAAGTAATCTCTTGCACCATTCTAGCAATTTATCGACAAGACGTCGGTATATGACTCCCCAGGTTTCCCCAATGGGCTGTTCACGCCGTAGCGGCGGTTAGCGGACGGCTCTAGCTCGGGTGTATTGAGAGCTTTTGGGCCGTGGACGGGAACACGCATAGCTCAATATCACATAGTGCCCGAGGCTTTTCCCCACGGGCTGGCGGCTTTTGCGGCCTCCACCTGCGCGTATAGTGCACCGTATTCCCCGCAGTAGCCGCTGCGGGTCGCGGTTTCACCTCCCCGGCGGGGGCTGGTTTTGTTCAAGTATCCGCCGTATCGGGTACGCTCATTACGTGATGAATAAACTTGGTGTGACCGATATTGACGTTGCGGTCATTGTGCTCGCCTCGGGCTCGGGCACGCGCCTGGGGGAGCCGGTACCCAAGGCCGCCGTTAAGGTGGGCGGTAAAACCCTGCTGCACCATGCGCTGCAGGGGGTTCACGACTCCGGGGTCGCCGATATGACGGTGGTGACTCTGCCCCCCAACTGTAGTGAGACATGCCCGCAACTCTACGATGACGCCAATAGGTTCGGGGCGATGGTGAGCACCGGCGGGGACACCCGCACCGCCTCTGTGGTGGCGGCAATGCGTACAGTACGTGCAGTATGTTCGTTGCAGCAGATCCTTCCCCCGCGTGTGGTTCTGATTCATGACTGCGCCCGGCCGTTTACCCCGCCGAGGGTGTACCAGCGGGTACTGGATGAGCTGAACACCGGCTCGGACGCAGTGATCCCGGTGCTTCCAGTGGTCGATACGATTAAGACAGTAGACGCCTACGGGTACGTGACGGGCACCCCGCCCCGCTCGCAGATGCGCGCCGTACAGACCCCGCAAGGGTTTGAGTGGCGGGTTCTTGAGGCGGCACACCGCCGCAGCCGACGGCTGCCTCCTGAAGAGTCTGAGAAGATCACGGACGACGCGATGGCCGTTGAGGCGGCGGGCCGACGGGTAGTGACCGTGCGCGGGCACATGGACGCCTTTAAGATTACGACGCCCATGGATTTGCGCATTGCCAGGGCTCTCTACGCAGCACCCGATTCTTCTGCCGCCTAACCCGTACACCTGCCCCGCCGGGTCATGACGTTTCGTCACAGGAAGGTGAGGGTGGGGAACCCACAGTACACCGCGACGAAAGGCACGCCATGACAGATACAATCCCAGCACACAGAACCGCCCCACCCCTCAGACCCCCCTCATACCTCGCGTAGGAACCGGCGTAGACGTGCATGCCTTTGGCGAGGAAAACACCGAGCTGTGGATCGCGGGCCTGTACTGGCCGGGCGAACGCGGGCTCAGCGGGCATTCCGACGGCGATGTCGTTGCGCACGCGGCCGCCGATGCGCTCTTTGCCGCATCCGGTACCGGAGACTTGGGCAGTAACTTCGGGGTGGATCGTCCAGATATGGCGGGCGCATCCGGGGTGCGTATTCTCTCGGAGGCGGCGGCAATCGTGCGAGCGGCAGGTTTCGAGATCGGCAACATCAGCGTGCAGCTGATCGGTAACCGCCCCAAATTTTCGCCGCGCCGCGCAGAAGCCAGTCGCGTTCTGAGTGAAGCGGCTGGGGCTTCGGTGACCGTTACCGCGACCACGACCGACGGCTTAGGCTCTGACCGGACGCGGCGAAGGCGTTGCAGCCGTTGCCACCGCACTCCTTTACCCTGTGGTGTAGTTCCCCCGGACGGAAGATTATTAAATGAGAACCCGGCGGTACCCGCCGCTCGGGTGCTGTACCCCGTAAACTAGGTACTGTGACTATGCGTTTTTATGATTCAGCAACATCAAGCATCCGCGATTTTGAACCGGTAGTCCCCGGCGAGGCACGCATCTACTACTGCGGCGCCACCGTGCAGGGCGAACCGCATGTGGGGCATATCCGTTCCGCCCTGGTCTTCGACCAGCTTGCGCGGTGGATGCGCTACCGCGGGCTCAAAGTCACCACCGTGCGCAATGTTACGGATATTGACGATAAAATTCTGGCGAAGTCCGTTGAATCTGCACAGCCCACCTACACTGGGGAACACCCCAACGAGCAGTGGTGGGCGCTCGCATATCGATACGAGAAAGTTTTTGCGCGCGCATATGCGACGTTGGGTATTGACCCGCCAACCTATGAGCCGCGCGCGACCGGTCACATCCCCGAAATGTTTGAGCTTATTCAGCGCCTCATCGACCGCGGGCACGCATACCCGGCGCTTGACGATTCTGGGGATGTCTACTTCGATGTGCGTTCCTGGGAACAGTATGGCGCGCTCACCCGCCAGAGCGTGGACGACATGCAGGATTCCGCCGACGCAGACCCGCGCGGCAAGCGTGATCCCCGCGATTTTGCCCTGTGGAAGGGGTATAAGGAAGGCGAACCGCTGACCGCAGCGTGGGATTCGCCGTGGGGCCGCGGTCGTCCCGGCTGGCATCTGGAATGCTCTGCGATGGCAGGTAAATATCTGGGGAAGCGGTTCGATATTCACGGCGGCGGGCTGGATCTGCGTTTTCCGCATCACGAGAATGAACTGGCGCAGTCCACGGCTGCGGGCGATGCTTTCGCTAACTTCTGGATGCACAACGGTATGGTCACCTACGAGGGCGAGAAAATGTCGAAGTCAATCGGCAACACCATTTCTCCCGTGCAAATGCTGCAGCAGGCTCGTCCGCTGGTCGTGCGCTACTATCTAGGGTCTGCGCATTACCGTTCGGTGCTGGATTACCGTCCCACTTCATTAGAAGAAGCACGGGTTGCTATCGAGCGTGTGGAGGCATTCCTTGCCGCCACCTTGGAGCTTATGGTCCCAAATCCACAAGAGCGTCGCGTACCGCAAGACTTCGCGGATGCGCTCGATGACGATATGAATATTCCGCGCGCGCTCGCGGTGTTGCACGAGCAGACTCGTGCCGGTAACGCCGCGCTTGCCGCTGGTGCGGATGCCTCCGAATGTGCAAACGCCGTGTGGGCGATGGCGAACGCGCTGGGGCTGATTTCGCTCATGAATCTTGACGGTTCGGGAGCATCTGGCGCGGAGCATCAGGCATTAGATGCGCTTATTCGCACTATTCTGGAACAGCGCGCGAGTGCCCGTGCCGAGAAGGACTGGGCAACCGCCGATAGGATGCGCGATGTGCTTGCCGCCGCAGGTATTACGGTCAAGGACGGCGCGCAGGGCTCTACGTGGAGCCTCAACGCATAACAGATTCCCCCGAAACTCGCCCCCGAAAGCGGGCATGACAGACGTTTGAACTAAAGGATACAGATATGGCTAAGGCAGGGTTCGCGCCCCGGCGCTACCACGAAGAAAAAAAGGGTGCGACGAAGGGCACCGGCGGCCACGGTCGGCGTGCGCTGGAAGGTAAAGGGCCCACCCGAAGGCTGAGGACCGCGTCTACCACAAGGCGTATAAGATGAAGCGCGCAGCGGAGCGCCGGGCGGCTACCGGCACGAACCGCAAGTTCCAGACTCGTCTGGGCGGCAAGCGCGTGAGTGATGAGTTGGTGACCGGTCGCAACGCGGTTCTGGAGGCGCTTCGCACCAATATTCCCGGCGAAGCACCTGTACGTGATGAGCCGTATTGAGGTTGATGACCGCGTGCGCGACATTATGACGATGGCGAATAAGAAGAACCTGCCCATGCTGGAGATTCCCCGCAGTGAGCTGGACCGCCTGACGGATGGTGCCGTGCATCAGGGGATCGCAATGCAGATTCCGCCTTACCAGTACCCGGATGCTACCGATTTGGTGCTGGATGCTATGCAGCGCTGGCATGCTGGCAAACTTAAGTCGCCTCCGCTTTTCGTGGCGCTGGATGGTATTACCGATCCTCGAAATTTGGGCGCAATTATTCGTAGTGTGTCGGCTTTTAGCGGTGATGGAGTCATTATTCCCGAGCGTCGCTCTGCTGCGGTGACTGCTGGTGCCTGGAAAACGAGTGCGGGTGCGGCGGCGCGCATTCCGGTGGCGAAGGCAACGAACCTGACGCGCGTGCTGCAGCAGGCAAAAGAGCAGGGTATGTTTGTGATTGGTTTGGACGGTGGGGGAGACATAGACCTGCCGAATCTGCAGCTCGCTTCTGAACCTCTGTGCGTGGTGGTTGGTTCCGAGGGTAAGGGCCTTTCGCGTTTGGTGACGGAGACCTGCGATCAGATCGTGTCGATTCCCATTGATTCGGCTATGGAGTCTCTCAACGCAGCAATGGCAGTGGGTATTACCCTTTATGATGTATCGCGCCATCGCGCCGAGTCTCACTAGCGGTCCCCCTTTACCACTGTGCGTGTGGAGAGAACTCATTTGTGTAAAATTTTAACGTTAGCTTCATATTTAAAGGTATTTCAAGGTATACGGTGCTATAGTCATACCGTCTTCGATGTATGTGTGAAGACGTAAAGTTTTTACTTGAGGGAAGTGAATCATCACATGAATATCCGTCCTGCTTCTGCTGTAGTGTCGCTGAGTATTGTCGCTATGCTGGGTTTGAGTGCATGCGGGAGCTCAAATAGCTCAGCATCGAATAGCTCTTCATCATCAGCTGCTTCCAGTTCTAGTGCATCATCTTCAGCCTCCGCATCGTCTTCGTCTGCGGCATCAGCCTCTTCATCTTCCGCTAGTGCAAGCAGCAGTGCATCATCTTCGGCAAGCTCAACTGCGTCGTCTTCAGTATCTGCAAGTACTGCTCCGGCAGGTGGCGCAGACAGCAGCGGTAACCGCACGGCTACGGCTAGTGATCCTGTGGGCGAAGCAATCGTTAATGATGATGGCTCGTGGAGTAAGAACTACAAGACCGCCCAGCTCATTGTGAAGAAGGACGGGTCTTGGGAAGAGAAGAATGATCTTCGAGAGTTATCTGTTAACGCTGATGGTTCCTACACCTACGCGGCGACTAACGGTTACAGGACGTATGAAGTGAAGGCAGACGGCTCCTGGACTCTTAAATACCAGGACGGAACTGTCTACAGCGTATCTGCAGACGGAAAAATGACGAAGGAGGGCGGCGACGGCAAATCATTAGCTTCTCCTTTTGAACAAGCCACAAAACAGCAGGGTGTTGGGGCGCGCCAAGCATCGGAGCCTAAGGCTGTGAAGGCTGCGGCCCCGGTGGAGCCTGTGACGGCCAAGAACAAAGAGTAAGAATTTTTCTGTAGGTTGCTATGCCGAAAAGATAGCGTATATGGGGGTAACTGCGTTGAGCAGTTACCCCCAGTTTTGTAGGTGGCACCCACATGCTGCTTT